>Ga0213875_10000064_pt1 | contig 130319 bp, 117 predicted proteins | sample BarmaccomBMRX_R8_FD_160105 | JGI IMG/M metagenome (GOLD analysis project Ga0213875, IMG submission 160105) | Root-associated microbial communities from Barbacenia macrantha in rupestrian grasslands, the National Park of Serra do Cipo, Brazil - RX_R8 | ecosystem: Host-associated > Plants >... | reverse complement strand
CGGTAGCAGCCAACAGGTAGAAAGCTTTTTTACCAAAACAAAGGATCAGGTAGGAAGTCACCGCCTCACCCTTGAGATAGCCCGTTAAAAACGTCGCAGAGTTCCCCAGCGCAGCGCAAAGGGCAGTTACATCTTCAATATTTGTCTCTAAAGCCTTCAGGCCCTTCTGTTGCGTCATCTCATGATGCAATCGCACAAAGTCATGCTTAACACGTTCATCGCGGCCCACTTTCCATTCAATATCCTCTTGCATAGCCTGGCGCATATAGGAGCGGTGTCGGGGTTTGATTTTATGTGTCAATGACTCGTGTGATTGGCTTAAATCCAGAGCCGTTGAATAGCCAGTATTGACCGGCAGAATCGGTCTGGATAATGATTGGTTCAGAGCGTAAGAGAATTCTGCCTGCCACGGTAAATAACTATCAAAGCGCAGAGCCAGGCGGCGGTGACGGCGGGAGAGAGTGTCTAACAAGGACTGCATAACTATTGGGATGTCTTTTGACTTGCTGTGAGGAAAGAGTAAAACAGGTGCTCCCGGTGCCCAGCCAATTTTAATTTTTGCCGGTAGGGCTTTAACCAGGATTTGCGCCATCGCCACGATATGGTCGTCGTGACGCGCCAGCCAACGCCACGGCTGCCAGCCAAAATTGCGCTTGTATTCACCCCATCCAAAAGATTGAAAGACCGTGTAGTCCTGGCTCTGCAATAATGCCTGATCCCATTCCGTTGCCATCCTGTCTAATGTGTTACGCGGCAGTAACTCCCACCGCACTTTACTGTTTACAGGGTGTATCATTTTAATTTATAGGATGAGGTTCAAGGTTTGACAGCGCGCACCGTAATTAGCATTTCGTAATCGCGGTCACGATAATCGAGTTGTTCCTGATTGAGTTCTTCGGCAGCCAGACCATGCAGGAAAGCTGTGGCCACCAAAACATTACCGTAAACTTCGACGTTTACATTGTCACGCGGGAAGAACTCTTCGCATAAACGCCGCACCGACTGAGATGTAAAACGCCAGTAATCTCCCGACCAGGCTTCATCCTCCGGGATACGCTGGCAGATACCCGGAAAATGCGCCAGCAACACACCTCCGCTTTTGAGGGCTTGATAACAATGGGCAATCGCCGCCCGTACCTCATAAATCAGAAAAAGCGTATTGATAACGATTAAGCAATCGAATACAGCGGTGGGAATGCCTTCCCCGGTGGCTAAGTCTCCTACCAGAGTGGCTTCCGGGTTGCCTGCCACAAGATGCAGTACATCAGCCTGAGACACTTTAGCCCCACCAAATTGGCGCGTATAACGGGGATCGGCCATCTCTAAGGTGCGGCCCTTGATGTCTGAGGTGTGAGCGGTTAGAAATTGCTCAATGTAATAGCGGTCAATCGGCGTGCCGCGCTCCAGCCCATGAATACGGCTAATGGGGTTAAGACGCGGCAAACTTTCCAGGGCTACAGGTTTGGCTCGCAACTTTCTCCAGCGCGTTAGAAAAGGACGATAGATAGCGGGTGAAACGATTTTCTTCAGAGTTCCCTTGAGAGATGCTGGCATTAGGTAGATTCAGACCTGGAAAATAATCGACAAAAAGTGTAAGCGGCAAAAGCCATGAGATAAGGTTCAACATACTGGCGCTCCCGCACCATACCCCAGAAAGCCGCATGGCCCAGAAAGTAATAAAGGATCATGGCATACAAGACCATACTGCTTGATGGCTTCAGTCCTCTAGACTCCCGCGCCACTTTAACCTGATCCCGTCGCCACCAGAATAAACCCGGCAAAGCCAGGGCCATCATCACGATGTACGGCACGCCTAAAAGGAGCCAGGTGCGTAGCGATGAGTTAGCCCACACAGGCCGCCACATACTGATGAGTTTACCTCCCACCAGTTGAGCAATATGTAACGGATGCTTCAAGTTTTGCAGCGCCGCTGAAGCATAAGTGCGCTCGCGGGCGTGCATGTCTTTTTCGGTATTAGCATCAATTGCACCGGTATATTGATTCCACTTCTGGCTATCGCCATGCCCCTCATAATAACCATTGGTTTCGGGCGCGGCATAATTCGAGTTGGCATTATAGAGGTAACGCGCTGGCCCATGTGGGCTGAGGATCACTTGACCGAAAACATTATAATTGCGCACCAACCAGGGCGTTAAAGTGAGACCAAAAAAGACAACTGCGATGCCTGTATTGAAGAGCAAGCTCCTGCTCAGTAACTGCTTGCTCTGTTCGTCTATCGTCCGACCATTACGCCAGCACCACCATAAGTTCCCGGCTACAAAAAAGAGTATCAGGCCGATGTGTGTGTAACGACTCAACACACTTAACCCCAACAAGACGCCCGCTACAACTGCCCACCAACGCGTTGGCTGTTGCACCTCAACAGGCAGTAACTGCGCCCAGGCCAGGGCAAAACCCACTGTTAAAAAGATCGAGAAATTCTCTTTGAGCACATAAGGTGTGTTAAATATTTCCAGAGGATAAATGGCAAAAAGGCAAGCTGCTATGAAGGCAATCCGCTCGGCTGCAATAACTGTAGGGACTTGATAATAAACCAGGCAGCGCAGAACAAGGTAATAAAGGCAGACAGCGGTTAAAGCTCCCAATAAGGCATTCGCTAAACCGGTGCCAACCACGCTTGGCCCCCAAAGAGCATAGAGACCCGCCAGAAAGAAAGAGAAGAGTGGAGGAATACGGCTAATCTCGGCATAATTGCCAGCGTATTGATAGCCTTGTCCATGCAAGATATTTTTGGCTATCTGGTCATAGACAACGGCATCATCGGCAAAGATCGCCATCGCGGGTTGGTAAGCTTTCGGCGCAAAATTAAGCCATAACACCACAAAAACCCGTAACCCTAAAGCCAGGCTAAAAATAATTAATAGGCGGCGACGCAGCAAGGAGAGGCTTGTCGGTGCAGCCCCTTCTGCTACAAGATTTGGAGTCGTAGTATCAACCTTTGCAGGATGGCTGACTTCTTTACCTGAAAGGGGGGAAGTTAGGGGAGATCGAGATGCCATATTGTTATCTACTTGCGCCCCCCTGATTTTGAGCGTCTACTTTTCTTTTTTAACTGTGTTTCAATCAGTTCACTCATCGCTTCAAGCCGTGCCTGCCAATCTCCCAGGGTAGCCACCTCGCGCCGCCACGCTAAGGTGCCCGCATCAGCCGGAGCACGCAGAGCTTGTTCAATCGCGTGCAGGAAAGCCTCAGGACGCGCCGGTGCCACCGTTAAAATTTCATGTTTTGCATTAAAGTTGCAGACCGCTGGAAGCGGAGTTGAAACCACAGGTTTGCCAACGGCCAAATATTCGTTGATTTTGGTTGGTACTACCGTATCAGTGTAAGAAGAGCTGACATAGGGCACCATACAAACATCGAATCGTTGCACGTAGTGGACTAGATCATTATGCGGCTGATGCCCTACCAGATGCACATTAGGCAACAGACATAATTCATCCACTGCCGTTTGCAACGGGCCAACGAAGACCCAAGACCATTGAGGGCGTGCTCGCGCCATCACAGCCAATAATTCTATATCAACATGGCGGTGTAAGCCGCCAATATAGCCAATCACCGGGCGAGGCAGGTTTCGCATAGCTGGCGGACAATCGGGATCAGTTCCATCCACCACGGTATGACCAGTATTAATATCTTCTAAAGGTGACGCAGCCAGGGGAAACGCATCCAGATTGACTCCAAAAGGAAAGATATGCACGTTATCATTCCAACGGGCGCAATGGGAGGCGATTTCAGGGCCTTGAGCGAATACCACATCACACGCTGTGAGGATGGCTTTTTCAGCCCTCTCAAGTTGACTCAATTGAGGCGTTAATTGAGCAAAATCGGCAATGCAATAATAAACCACGGCGCTTTTAGGAGAACGCAAGGAGCGAATCAAGTCTAAGGCTGTATCTGTTGGCAAGTAAGTCCAGAGCAGTACATCACGCAGCCCAAGCTGGCGCACCACACGACGCACGTGGGGTAGGAGCAAACGGCGGTTGACCTGGCGTTGCCAGCGTGCGCCAAAAGGCGGTAACACTAATGGCGCACAGACATAAAGATTAGGGGCGACCTGGCGCACACCTTTGGAGCGCAAGGACCTGGCCCATGCCTGGAGGCGATGCACCACCCGTCTGGCATCTTTGAGACCGGGAGAGCGCACACCCGTGTTCTCTATATAGAGAACACGGTTTCCGGCCTCAGCCAGACGCGAAGCAATCTCCTGGTGCCCTTGCCACAGAAAATCCCATTCGATGCTCGCAATAAAAACAATATCTCGTCCCTGAATCATGAAGGCTATCAGAGTCTACAAGGGCCACCGGCTTTAGCCAAGCGATGGCGAGTAAGGCGTTGCTGGGGCTAGAGAGCCACCCCATTACGCATCAATAGGCCGCAGGGGATGGGATAAGCGCCACAATGCGGGAACAAAAATTGCGACTGCGGGAATGATAGCTATCAATTGAGGCGTACCGCAATAGATTAAAGTAAAACCGACGCCACAGGAGAGGGCACCAATGAGACAGGGTTGGATTAGAGCGCGCAAGGGTAAGGTAATACCAGCCCCCCGTGCAATGACAATGCAACAAACAGCCAGCAGGCTATCGGCGAGGGCCGTGGCTAAAGCGGTGCCCGGTAATCCATAGTACTTGGTAAAAAGCCACAGGAAAATCAGGCGCGGCGGTACGGTCAGTGCCAGTAACAGCGTGGCCCGATAACTTCTTGTCGAACCTGTTAAGGCCGACATAAACGGGTAACTGATGGCGCAAGCCAACAAACTGGGAGTCATCAATAGCAAAGCGGGGATGGCAGGCGTAAAGCCCGGCCCAAATAGGAGCGGCACCAGGGCCGGTGCCGCTAACCAGATGACGGACATCATCAATATGGCAAACAGGCCAAAGGCGCGCATCATCTGGCTGTTGAAGCGGGCCGTTTTTTCGGCTCCCTGCAAGGAAACTTTAGCCGCAGCGGGCACTAAGACATAAGCAATGTGAGTCGGCACACGTAAAGCGGCTTGAATCACTGCCACTGCCGCCGCATACAAACCTAAAGAAACCGCCCCACCTAACTGTGCGCCGACAATCCAACGATCACTCCAGGTTGAGAAAACCGTAAAGAACGTAAACCCAATGACGGGCACTATCTCGTTGATTAGTGGTCGCATTTCCGCTAAAGGCAAGGGTGTTCCCAGTAAGCGATCCCGCCACAGTTGATAGCCAGCTACGATCCCTGAACACGCATAAGATGCTGCTGCCGCGCCCCAGATAGGCAGTCCAGGCATGAAACGGTAAGCCACCACATAGGCTAACATAGCCAGTGGCCCTGAAATCCAAATGCCTAATTCGGCGCGGGGCCGCAATAAGCCATAATAGATGCCACTGGCGCAGTAGGAGATAACAGTAAGTAATAAGACAAAAGGAAAGGCTAAGGTAAAAGTAGTGCCAAGCGACAATCCCGGCCCCAACAGTTGCCCTTCTAAGCGGGTGAGATTCAAGCTGACCAGTAATGCCACCCACACAGTCAGAAAAAGCATCAGGCCCAGGGTAGTCGTGCAGAGCCTACGCACGGCCTCATGCTGTCCTTCTTCTTCTTGCTGGGCCACATGTTTAGCGAGAGCTAAGGACAGACCACAATCGCAGAACGAAGCACTCACAAAGATCAGCATATTAGCAGCCACAAAGACAGCATAGCCTTGTGGCCCGCCGTGTCGGGCGATGGCAACACCCGATAATGTCGTCAGCAACATTGTAACGACCGAGCCAAAGCCCGTCACAGAAACCGCTGAGGCAATGCGCCGTGCCAGGGGTGCAGGCGTTGCGAGAGTAGATGGCTCTGGGGGGATTGGAGGCGCACCCTCCTGTAAGGGCAGAGCCGGTGGTGCCTCAGAATCAATCAAGGAAGACAACCTCGTTTCACAAGGTTAGAGTATGCAAGTTCAAGCCGATTGTAACCAGGGCAAAGCATAACAACCGCTGCGGATGGCCTCAGCGGTTGTTACTTAACCCAAGTTGCTACCCCAGGCCCAGTGGTTGAAACCACGGGCTGCAAAACGAAGTCCACCTGCGCGGACTTCCTGAGTCGCCACAGGGCGACTTCGTTTTGCAGCCCGTGACTTGAGTCACGGCACCAACCAGTAGCAACTTGGATTACTTAATGATCTCATGCCCATTCAATGGGCTAATAACACGGTCTGCCCAACCAACGTAAGCCCTGTGCTATCCGTGAGGTTCCAACTAACCACCACTTTATCCCCAAAATGCACAGCGCCCTCTGGCAAAGCCAGAGTAACACTATTGCTATTGCTCAAATAAGCGGCACTTTCCACTGGCACCTCTGCTCCGTTGATAAAGACAGAGTAGGAAGACACATCGCTGGCGATAGCTCTATCCAGCGCCCCACTAAAGCGCAGATGAACAAGCCCTGTCGCTGCTTCAACACTGGCTGTCGAAAGTTTGACGGGGGAGGCTGGCCCTGTCCGTGCTACGAGTGCAGCGCCCGCTGTGAACGACCAGGTAAAGACGATGCTGCCACTGGCGGCATTGGTTGGAATCGCAGTGCTGTTAAAGCCATCTACGGCGATGTTATAGGTTTTGCCTGCCACTACGTTCACCGTGACGCTACTGGTCTGGCCTCCGAGGGCATCGTCATTGTTACCGATAAGCGTTAATGCGCTTACGCTGGTTCCAGTGTAAACCGCCATCACGGTGTCGAAGTTGCTGCCCACAGTCGCAAAGGTCGCCTTGCCGCTGGCAGGAGCTGTCCAACGATACCACACCGATTTACCGCCAGGGCTATTGGCGTGCTTGGGTTCTCCGGCTTCCTTGGTGGCATTGACATTAGTGCCCGTGACTTTACCCGCCTTGCCGCTTACGACTTGCGCCTTGGCAAAGTTATCATTGGGCGGAACAGCGGTATTGCCCGCAAAGTTCCAGTTGAGCGTGATACCCCCACTGGCGGCGTTGGTGGGGTTCGTGCCACTATTAAAGCCATCTACAGCGATTTGATAGACAGTGCCTGCTGCCGTCGCAAAGCTGACGCTGCTGGTTTTATTCGCGCTGCTGACGTTATTATTGGACGAGTTGGCAGCGGCTGGCTTCAAGGCACTGACACTGCTTCCGGTATAGACCGCCAACAGGGTGTCAAAATTGCTGCCAAGCGTGCTGAAAGTAACACTGCCATTCGAGGGTGCCGTCCAGCGATACCAGACCGACTTTCCACCCGCGTTACTGGCGTGGTTAGGCTCGCCCGATTCTTTGGTGGCATTCAAATTGGTGCCTGACACTCGCCCGACATTGCCACTCAATGCTTGCGCGTTAGCAAAATTATCGTTCGGGGGCCGGTTCGTGGGAGGCGGAGTGGGAGTGGGCGTTGGTGTAGTGCCACCTCCGCCTCCATTGCCCCAGCCGATGTCGTGGAAGACACCCATTGCGACTGGCCCTGGATCATGGGTCACACCACTACTAATGGGCGTCATTAACTCATTGATGCCATGATAAGTCGCTTCGTCTAAGTGACCAACGCTGGAGCCAGGTTCATAAGGATTAGGCGCGTAGATGCGAGCATTGCTGCCCCCGTTGGCGGCATTCGCATTCGGGCCAGCAAAGAACAGCGCATTGCTGACCACAGCGGCGGCGCGGGCTGATTGGCTAAGCGCGGTTAAGCGCGTAGCTCCTAAAGCTGGCCCATTGGCCAGAAACGTATCGTAAATGTCAGGATTGCCATTAAGGGCGAAAGACCCATCTTGATTGACGGAATCTATAAAGCCTAGCCCGTGTCCAAACTCATGGAGAATAACAGAATAGAAATCAATATCGCCTGGCGGCGGATGGCCATCGGTGCCATAGTAAAAGCTGGTTGGCCCTAAAACGTTTGGAGTATCAACGTTACTATTAAATTGAGCGATGATCTCCGGGTTGCCCTGGTTTAAATCCTGCTTGGCATACTGATTGGCTAAGGCCACCGGATAAAAAACGTTGGTTAAAGGTAAACCAGAGGCATTAACGAAAAAGGTGGACGGGCCAGCCGAACCCAGCACGGCGGAATTTGCGCCGCCCGGCAACGGATCCATCGAGGCGCTGATAACCACCGGAATCGTTCCCGGCAGGCGTTGCGACCAGTTGCTGGCTGCCGCTTCAAAGGCATTGCGCCGCGCAGAACCCAGAGTGGGGTCATTAAAGCCTTCCCCAGCACCATCGGTGTAGGTAATCTGAATCGGCACCGCATAAGCCGCCCGCGATACCGCTCCTCCCAGAGTGGCTGCCATCAATGCGCCGAGCGCGGCCACTTTAGCGACAGCCTTTAGTTCACGCAATTTTCTCTGTTGCAGGATGTACAGCAAGATTCCCGATAAGAACAAACACATGGATGACATTAACTTTTCCTTGACCAATAGAAAATCAGCAGGGGACGGTATACCCTGCCTAAATCACGCTCATAGAAGATTTTAATACTTAACTACAACTTGTTTCGCGTTCGCGCTTGTTTTTACAACTGGCTTATTTTTCGGCGCGGTTACAGTAGTAGGAGTTGTGGACGCACCATTGGCAATAGCTTCATGCTGCGCCGCGTTACCCCCATCAATACATTCTAAGGCGACTTTGCCCTTTTGCCCTTTCTGTGCTGGTGTGGTGACTTTAGCCATGACATAAGGATAAAAGCTACGATCTACATGGGCTGCCGTGCCGCCCGCTTTGGTTTTGCCAGGCTCATACCAGATTCCCGCCCCGCGTGTCCCATACCTCGTGCCAAAGCGAGGCTTAGGCGCACCCGGCTTGACATAAATCCAACCCTTGTTCATGCCAGCACGCCCTGCCCCTTGAGCGGGAGCAGGCTGTGGCACGTTACGCACCATCACACCTGGATATTTAGAAGGCGTATAAGGCACCTCTGCCGCTGAGTCGCTACCCTGATGTGGTGCAGCCGCCTCCGCGCTGGGAGTAGCCACAGCAGTATTTCCGGCCTTGACATCCGCATGACCCATCAAGATGCCACCCGTTGCCAAGCTCGCTACACCCAGAACGGCCAGAGTACCAGCCACCAACCGATTGGTTGAGTTAGCCCTGGTTGCAGCCGATTGCTTATTGGCTATACGGCTGAGAGAAGGTTTAATACCGTTTGCACTGGCTTTTTGATTTTTAGAAGTCTTCATGGCGTTTCACTTATCCATCTATTTCTATTCGACTCTCATTATTGAGATATTGTAACTGTTTCCATTGTTCCATGCGCTAACTTGTCTTGTCTTCTCAACATCATTGCCAAGTGAAGTTAAACGTCTTAGGGCAGCAAAAGCGTTGTGGAGTCTGGCGGAGTGATTTAGAGGCGACAAGGAATTACCGCCACAGATTATAAGTTAGCTGGTGTGGTATCTTGCTTATGATAACCACAAGAAAGATAGAGTAGGAAAAGGAGCAAGATTGTAATCTTGCTCCTTCAATTGTTCGCTATAAGTCTGACGTATTAATGGCGAATCATCAACACATCCACATCCCGGAGGGGCAGACTCACCCGCAAATCAGTGCCATTCTGCGTAAAGGGAACTGTGCCCTGCTCGGCAGAACCGACTGAAGTCACAGTGCCTACATTATGCACCGTCACCGCAATTTGGCCCTGGGGCTGGTTTGTCCAGTTGAGCAATGTCACGGCGATGCCCGCTGTCGAGTCAAGGCGAGAGGCTTCCACAAGGTCAGTATCTACATCAACTGGTCGGCCTACGCGCGTAACTCGCGGCACCGCCGTTATAACACTTCGTAATGCGTCGTTCCAGCCTTGAGGCAGTTGTGCGGGGCCAGGGCGTTGCACGGAGGCATAATACGCCGTGCCGGGCCAGAAGCCATAGGAGAGAGCTAAACCTTGTCCCACCCGATTAGAAACGAGGGCCGGACTGCCATTGGCAAACTGCGCCAACGTCGTGCCACCCGTGACTTGCAACGGCGCACTCGGCCCAGAGAGCGTTAGGTTATTGCCAAAGTTCTGATCTCGAAACGAGACTTGCACCGCCCCTACTGCATTACCCGTGTGGGGCAGCATAATCGCGCGCACGCCCCGCGCCGCATTAAGCGTGCCGCTGGGTGAATTATATTCATCTGCTGCCGCCGCGCCGGGACTAAAAATAGCCGTGCCACCATTATTAATCCAGGTCTGCAACGCGGTCTGGGCTGCCGCCGCGAGATTGGGTGAGGTGACATAAAGGATGAAATAATTGCGGCGGGCAAAATCGCCGCTCGCCAAATTCTCTTCATCTATAAAATCAACTGGATAGTGGCTATGCGTGAGGGCGAAGTGGATGCCTTTGACCTCTTGTTGATAAACCGGAAATTGATTGATAGTGGATGTTTCGTCCCAGGCTTGGGCTGAACGTGGCAGGAGGATGGCAATGCGAGCAGGCAAACGCTGCCCCGGATAAAGTAAAGATTCAGCACGACCAATCAGGCGATTAGCCCCGGCAATCGCGCCATAGGCATTGCGGTTGTTGGAATAGGTGTTGCCAGGGAATTGCGATTCCGGGCCATAGCAGAAATAGTCAATGGCTTTGGCCCCATGTCCGATTAACGCCAAAGCTCGATATTTGCCACCGGCTGGATTATCACCCAACTTGCGGCCTGTGATATAGCCGCCAAACTGCACACCGCTTTGTTGCGCCGCCGAGTGCAACGCATCAGCATAATAGCTCCAGGACTGGGCGTCCTGGTCGGTAAACCAATCTTCTGTCCAGAGCGCCGTTAACGCGCCTTTGCGCCCGACATCCATCCAGTCCATCATGCCCATTGCGGCATCCGGCCCGGTTTCCTGGTTGTTACCGATCTTTCTGCCCGGCGAGGGATAATAATAACGGTCAACCGGATTGTTCCAGTTGCTGGTAATCAGTAAATTCGGGTTAAACTGGCGGCGTAACGCATCGCTCCAGGTCTTGAAGGCATCAGAAGCGGTCTCGGTTGGGTAACGGGTTGTCCAATAAAACAAGCGGCGACCCGGCAGGTCATAATTTCTGGCTTGCAATTGCGCCGCAGTGAGGGGCAGCACCTGCGACCAGTCTTGTGCGCCTACATCGCCTGGCTGCAAACCCTTGGATTGCAGGAAGTTGTGAAACATTTGCAGCCGCGCCGGAGACGATGCAAACTGGCGCGTAATGTAAGGAAAATACCAACCCGGCTCATCAGCCATATGAAAAAGCGCCACATCGGAGGCAGGCATCCCAAAGGCTTCCGATTGCCGCACTTGGTCGCGTGCCCAAGCATCCACTTTAGCGGGCGTCAGGGCATCAGTATTCCACGAAAAATAGAGTGAAGGATTGCGGTCGGGGTTAGGCGGCAACGGCGAATAGATAGCCCGCCGGAAACGGGTAATTCCCACCTGTCGCGCATGGGCCGCCACTTGATTGCTTAAAGCGCCCCAGCGCCGGATTTCGGCAGTGTTCATGCCCAGGGCAGCCAGCGTTTGCAAGCCTGCGTCCAGGTCTTGGGGCTGTTGGTTAGCCGTTGGGCCGATGAGGTAATCAGCAATCACAAACTGGCGCGGACGTAAGTTATCCGGCACTGCGACCGCCTGTGCCCAAGCTAATCCCTGCTGATACTCTGCGGAAGCTCCTGCATTTTGGGCTTGGGCCGGGGTAAAGCGGGTGACTGCCGCCAGCCCCGCTATCATGCACAGCGGGGCGACAAAAGCCCACGCACAATTCTTAATTTGCCGAGATGTCATGGGGTATCTCCTGATAAGGCCAGTATCATGAAAGGACTACTGGCTGAAGTCATTCTTTTAGTTAAAGGTCTGTCAACTGAGTAGCACTTGGTGCGACTATGACTTTTGGACGCGAAGCCGTTATTTAAGTTCATGCTGGGTTAGCGATTCCTAACTTGCGGCTACTCTTCTAGATTATATCTTTTCTGCTTATAAATCATTTTGCGCTTTCGCTTGATAAAGATGCCAGTGCGTTTAGCGTTTATAACGTGGAACAATTTATAGTAGAATAACGGGCCTCACCCCCATGCAACTTTCCAATTGGAACAACATTAGCACAAGCGCAATCCAAATCTGTAAGGCGTTGGTACTTATGAACTGGCATTATAATTGATAATATAAATAGCAAGGCGTCGGGAAGCACGCGGAGTATTATTGACACTATGTCCACAGACCATCAAGAATCACAAGCAATAGCTGCACTCCAGGAGCAGTTGGCACGGGAGGTTGCGTTACGCGAGCAAGCGGAGCAAAGCTGCGAGCAGGCCGAGGCAGCCCTGCAAGAGTTGCGGGATCAATTTCAGGCCGTCCTAGATGCCGTGCCGGGAGGAGTCTCCTGGATTAACTCCGATTTGCAATATCTGGGCATTAACTCTCGCCTGGCTTCCACTTATAACTTGAACCCCAAAGATTTTATCGGCAGACCCATTGGATTTCTCAGCAACAGTCCCGGCTTTACGGAATTTGTGCGCGAGTTTGTCTCCAGTGATGAGCAGGGAGCCTCCCGCGAACTGGACATGATTATCGAAGATAATCGGCGCACCTATCTGGTCATGGCCCAAAAGTATTTGCTGGGCCAATCCGCCGTCTTCGTGGGGATTGATATTACTGAACGCAAGCAAGCCGAAGAGAAATTATTCCACGAAGCGTTTTACGACAAATTGACAGGATTGCCGAACCGTGCTCTGTACATGGAACGGCTGGATCGTGCTTTAGAACACGCCAAGCGGCGTGAGAATTACTTTTTTGCCGTTATCTTTCTCGATTTCGACGACTTCAAACTGGTTAATGACAGCCTGGGCCATATGGTGGGTGACCTGCTGCTCGCGGCTATTGCGCGGCGTCTGGAATCAGCGATTCGCTCAGTTGACACCGTGGCGCGTTTAGGTGGCGACGAATTTGTAATCTTGCTCGATGACATCGAAGGCTTGAAAGATGCCACGCATATCGCCGAGCGCATTCAGCGCAGCTTAACGGTGCCTTTCATGCTGAATGAGCAAGAGATTTTTACGGCAGTCAGCATTGGCATTGCCCTCAACCGTTCCGATTATGAACGACCGGTTGACTTACTGCGCGATGCGGATACGGCGATGTATCGCGCCAAGGTGCAGGGGCGTAACCGTTATGAAGTGTTTGATCGCACCATGCACTCTGAGGTGATGCAGCGACTTGAATTAGAAACCGATCTGCACCGCAGCCTGGATCAAGAAGACTTCTTATTGAATTACCAGCCCATTGTGCATCTGGGTTCTGGCAAGATCAGCGGCTTCGAGGCTCTGGTGCGCTGGCAGCGCCCCCAGCGTGGCTTTACCATTCCGGCAGACTTTATTCCCTGTGCCGAGGAAACCGGACTAATTGTGCGCTTAGATCGTTGGGTATTGCGCGAAGCCTGCTTCCAGATGAAGGAGTGGCAACAAAAGTTTCTGGATCATGCGCCTCTCACCATGAACGTGAATCTTTCCAGCCGCCAGTTTACCCAGCCCGACCTCGTGGACTACATTGGGCAGGTGCTAAAAGAAACTCAGCTTGAACCGCAATATCTTAAATTGGAGATCACCGAAAGCGCCATTATGGAGAATGTGGAATCGGTGGCCACCATTCTCAAAGACCTGCGGACGCTGGGCATCCAAATGAGCATAGACGACTTCGGCACTGGCTATTCTTCCTTGAGTTATTTGCATCGTCTGCCATTAAATACGCTAAAGGTAGATCGCTCTTTCGTCACTCAGATAGATGAGGGCAATGAGAACCTGGAAATTGTGCGCGCTATCATTACCCTGGCGCACAGCCTGAGTATGGATGTAGTAGCGGAAGGCATCGAAACAGCTAATCAATTAATGCATTTTCGAGGGTTGCAATGCGAGTATGCGCAGGGACATTTGTTCGCCGCCGCTGCCGACAAAGACACCATCGAAAATATAATCATGCAAAATCCGCAGTGGTAAGAACCCTTTTAGCAGGGCAAATTTATAAGGCTATAGATCATGCTTGCCATAGACGGTAAATTGAATTCAATACGATAAGGACTCGAAAAATTAGATTCTCAATCTTCAGCATTGCGGCCATCGTGGGTATGCTCTCACTGAGCGGTTGCAAGCAACTCACCAATACTCCACAAAACTCCAGTTCAGCGCCACCCGCCGGATTCAACGGTTCCAACGAAACTACGCAGCGGTCAAACGCGGGCACGGCTAACGGAGCGCAGTTGACGGTACATTTCTCTCCCAATGGCGGCTGCACAGAATCAATAGTCAATGAAATTGATGCCGCCCGCAAATCCATCTGGGTGCAAGCCTATTCCTTTACTTCAACACCCATTGCCAAAGCCTTAGTTGAAGCGGCCCGGCGTGGCGTGAAAGTCACCGCCGTGTTAGATAAAAGCAATGCTACCGCGCGTTATACGGGTGCAACCTTCCTGGTGAACATGGGTATTCCAACCTACACTGATAATAAGCACGCAATTGCACATAATAAGGTGATGGTGATTGATGATGCTACAGTTATCACGGGCAGCTTCAACTTCACCAAAGCGGCAGAACAAAGTAATGCTGAAAACTGCTTAATTATCAAGGATGCGCCCGCTATCGTGCAAGCTTATAAGAGTAACATCCAAGCCCATATCGCTCATTCAATCCCCTATGAAGGGCGTGCGACGGTTTCCGGGATTGCGGATACCTCCAACGCGGATGCTGAAGGCAGCGATGCCAGTCTGAGTGACACCACTACAACTACCCATCGCCGTCGCCGCAAACGCAGCCGCACCTCAACTTCCCTGTTTGGGCTTTAAGGTAGTTGTGGCTTAATTCAACTTGCTACCCTTTCCATTGATAGCATGAGTTGGCTATCTCTTTATGGTTTATTAGCGCAGTTGCTCGAATACAAATACGCCTTTTTTGTTAGAGATGATAATATCGGGCCTGCCGTCACCATTAATATCCGCCACGCAAAATTGAGTGCCTACACCCGAATCATTATCAATTTGATGCGTTACAAACTCCGGCGCTGCGCCTGGTTTAGATTTAATTTCAAGCCATACCAGCACTGCCGGAGCATTGGGATCAATGTCACCCTTGGGGCCATGCGCCCACCACCGCTTGCCAGTCACTAAATCTTTCTTGCCATCACCATTGATGTCTACAAAATTCATGGAATGGCTCTCGCTAAAATCATTTTCAATAAGATGCCGCGTGAACTCTGCGCCCCCCTTACCTGGCATTTGGCGATGCCACCAGATACCCTTCTGGTGGGCTGAACTGCTAATCACATCATTGAGGCCATCACCATCTAAATCAGCAGCATACATATTGGCACAGTCATAGCCCAGGTTAGCCGGATGAAAAGTCCACGGCTGCTCGCTTGTTCTGGCATTTGCTGGTTGCTCCCACCAGCCCTGGCGGATTAAGACATCGTTGCGGCCATCGCCATTAATATCGCCATAGCCCAGGCCATGCGAGAACTGCTCGGTGCCGGGCACCCTTTCATCTTTAGTGGACGGCTTGCTAATGGGATGCATCTTCCACGGCTTGTTTAAATCAGTATCAGGAGCAAACCAGGCCATCTGCCCTTCGGGTTGCGTCGCCATCAAAAGCACTTTCTGGCCATTCCCAAAGAGATCAACATAGTTAGGCGTTTCATCACAGGCGCTATGCCAGATTAGATGCTCCTGCCAATGCCCCGGATGGTTCTGCGGGTTTTGATACCAATAGCAGGGCTTACCGGGAAAACCCACAACCACCAGGTCAGCCCAGCCATCATGATTGATGTCATCGGCAAAACATAAGAAGGCTTCACTATAACCGTTGGAGCCATCACCATAATCGTGCGGCGTGCGAATCTCATGCGGTGTCCAGTGTGGAGCTTCGTACCAGACATCACCCACCAGAATATCCATCTTGCCGTCATGATTCACATCGGCCACGGCCACACCTTCCGAGCGAAACTTTCTCTCCACAACTGTCTTCTTCCACTGCACATCGGACAGGGCAGGTCGTGCCGCAGGAGCTTCCTTTTCTGGTAGCGGCGCTTCCTGCGCCTGAACCTGCAATGCCCCAATAGCTGGCAAGACTAAGCCTAATAATAAGCAGCAGAATATTTTCAAGGAATTCAGAGTTTTCTTCATAAACTGTCCAATTGCCTCATCACACTTATTTCATCTTTGCTAACGATTTTAGTTCTCCCGCCCTTTGCCAACGCGGTCAGGTTTATACTCCCAGTGCCACGGCTCTGGCTCATAGGCGATAAAGCCAAACTCTTCCGCTCTTCTGTTGAGCCAATTCCAGAACCAGGATTCTTTCCAGGGGTCAGCCTGCGCCATTGAAGCCGAAAGTTCGGTATGGCCCTCTGGCTGTTGTGGTTCAGGCTTGAGCAAGAGAGCAAAGTCCACGGCAATCCCACCTTGATGATTGGAAAAGCCGGGAGCCGCCACGCGCACGCCAATGTAATCACGCAAGAGTTCCGCCGCCGCAAGACCGTGCTCGCCACCAACACAGGCTTTACGCTTTTCGGCAGTCGCCTCGTAGTAACCCTTGAAGTTGCGATTCCAGATGGCGAACTGATGTGACGCCGAACGATAAGCATTATTAATACCCAGTTCCTGCACGCGCCGGGCACGCGCTCGCCGCACCTCAATTTCTGGGGTGTGACCCGTATCCGCTAAATCGTACGCGAGGTCAACTTTTGCGGCAGCCATTAGTTTCCCCAGGGCTTTTGCGGCATCACGTTGCATTTGAATCTTGGTGCCCGGAATCAAAGCTAATTCTGACGCGGGCAAATCAAAAATCCGCGTCCGGCCCGATTTTACGCCACGCTCGACATGCAACCGATAAACTTGTTGCTTAAAGGCATAGGCTGCCGGAGACAGACCATCACGCGTGAGCTTTTCAGGCGCGACCAGAGCCGCTGCATCCTCATTCTCTTTAAGAGGCGCAGATTTCCCCCTGGCGTCACCAGCCAGAGCGACATGCATCAGGAGAGGCAGCATTGTAACTAACGAGGTGAATAAGAAGCGAATGAGATACATTGTATGCTCAAGTCTGAACCATCTTACGCTAGTATGCAATAGCTATATGGACTAAAGGCCAATGAATGAATTCGCCGACTGCAAAACAAAGCCATCCTGCGGTGGCTATACGGATAGTCCGCGTAGGCGGACTTCGTTTTGCAGCCGCTGGTTTTAACCACCAGGTATCACAGTAAGGAAATCTATGAATTACCGCCATATTGTTTTAGCATCTATCTTCGCTACCTTCACAACCGGGTCAGGGTACGGCTCTAATACAATAGCGTTAGCGGCCACGCGTAATCCAGTGCGCGCTCGACATGGCATGGTGGCTTCCAGTAATCGGCTCGCCTCACAAGTTGGCGTTGAGATAATGCGACGGGGCGGCAATGCGGTGGATGCCGCTGTCGCTGTAGCCTTCACTTTAGCAGTTACTCATCCGTGGGCTGGCAACCTAGGTGGTGGCGGTTTTATGCTCATTCGCTTGCATAATGGCAAAACAACCGCCATTGATTACCGTGAGACCGCGCCCGGCAAAGCGACCCGCAATATCTATTTAAATGCACAGGGGAAGTTGATTCAGGGCGAAGGCTCCTCCACCGTTGGTTATCGCGCGGTAGGAGTACCAGGGACGGTGGCCGGAATGGAACTGGCCTGGAAGAAATATGGCTCCGGCAACCTCACCTGGTCACAACTCATTGAACCCGCCCGACGTTTGGCGGCTCAAGGTTTTCGAGTCAGCTATCGGCTCGCTAAAGTTTTTCAAGAGCAGGGCAAGTCTCTGCGACTTTATAGGGATAGCCGCAAAATCTTTATGCGGCAGGAGCACTTTTATCATGAAGGTGAAGTGTTGCGCCAGCCTGATCTTGCCACTACCCTGTTTCGCCTTCAGCGTAACGGAGCGCGTGAGTTTTATACAGGTCGCACTGCCCGTCTGCTTGCTACTGATATGCAGCAACATCACGGCCTGATGAGCCTCGCCGATTTACGCGGCTATCGCGCTAAAGAGCGCACGCCATTGCGGGGCACTTATCGCGGCTATGGCATTATCTCCATGCCGCCCCCATCTTCGGGCGGCGCAGTGCTGCTCGAAATGCTGAACATTCTAGAAGGTTACAACTTGAGCAAGCTGAACCCCTTCTCAGCGCAGAAATACCATCTGCTAACAGAAACCATGAAACGCGCTTATGCCGACCGTGCTGAGTACATGGGTGATACTGACTTCGTTAAATTACCAATTCAAGGGCTTATTGATAAAGCTTATGCCACACGTCAGCGCAGCACCATCAATCTCAACCATACCACCCCCAGCACCCACATTAAAGCAGGTAAGCCTAGCGGTTCCGAAGCATCGGAGACCACACATTTCACAGTAGTGGATAAAGATGGTAATGCGGTCTCCAATACTTACACTCTCAATGGCTATTTCGGCTCTGGCGTTGTGGCGCAGGGAACTGGCATCATCTTGAATAATGAGATGGATGACTTTGCCGCCAAGCCCGGTGTGCCAAATTCTTATGGCCTGATTCAAAATGAGCGTAATGCGATTGCTCCTCACAAGCGTCCACTCTCTTCAATGACGCCAACTTTTGTGCTGCACAAAGATGGCAGCTTGTGGTTTGCCGTAGGCAGTCCCGGCGGGCCGACTATTATCAATACTGTCTTGCAAGTTATTATTAATGTCATTGACTACCATATGGATTTACAACAAGCCGTAGATGCACCGCGCATTCATCATCAATGGCTACCGGATGAAATCACTTATGAGCCTTTTGGTTTATCTTCTGATACCCGCCATATCCTGGAAACAATGGGACATAAATTCACCACCAAACCCCGTTACATGGGCGATGCCGAAGCCATCATGATTGAACCCCAAACAGGTATGCGTCTGGGAGCCAGCGATGCCCGCTATGAAGGTGCAGCAGTTAGTTATTAAAACTTATGGCGGCAGTTATTAGATTTGCTTTTTCCATGTATGTCTGCGAGAGGACTCGAACCTCCACTGGATGGTGTTTAAGACCATTGCCTCCTGCCAATTGGGCTACGCAGACCGATAGATCTTGATTTCAGGGATGAGAACGGGAGGACTCGAACCTCCAACTTCCTGCTTATGATACAGGCACTCTGCCAGTTGAGTTACGCTCCCGAAGCTTACTCGTTATTTTGTTATCCTACCCGTGAGAGGAGTCGAACCTCCAACAGACAGTGTCTGAGACTGCCGCCTCTACCAGTTGGGCTACACGGGTCTATTGAATTGACGATTGCGGATTGACGAATGACGATTGGATGCACTACAAGCTTATGCCTCCAAGCGTTAGCTACTGTAAATTCGTCAATCGTCAATCTACAATCGTCAATTCAATTGTGCGTGGAAGGACTCGAACCTTCACTGGACGGGTTTTGAAGCCGTTGCCTCCTGCCATTGGGCTACACGCACGTTAAGTTTTACGGCCTAGGAGCGAGAGGAATTGAACCTCTATCATCAGGGTCGAAACCTGGTATTCTGTCCGTTGAACTACGCTCCCGCAACAACACAATTATTGTCATTTAAATTTCGGCAACACGACTGAGAGGAATCGAACCCCTGCCTTTGGGTTTGGAAGCCACCATTCTACCATTAAACTACAGTCGCATTATTCATTTCCGACCTACCCATGCGGGGACTCGAACCCCGAACAGAGAGCCTCTCGAACTCTCGCCTCTACCAATTGGGCTACATGGGCCATTCCATTGACGATTGGAGATTGACGATTGCGGATTCAACAGTAGCGCACAGTGGCAAGCTTGAATCTGCTATACATCCAATCGTCGTTCGTCAATCTTCAATCGTCAATGTCTCTGGGGATGGCAGGACTCGAACCTGCAACAACTGGATTAGAAGGCCAGCACTCTGTCCATTGAGTTACATCCCCACTTAATTGTTCTGGCGGAGAGTGAAGGATTTGAACCTTCGCCTCGAAACCGAGGGCTTCACATTAGCAGCGTGACCGCTTACCACTCGCGCAACTCTCCCTGTAAATCTCTTCATTTCTGCATAAATTACATTCGTCAATTGTCAATCAACAATCGTCAATTCAAATGGCGGAGGGGACAGGACTCGAACCTGCATCGCTTGACGCTTACCTGTTTTCGAGACAGGCGGAGTACCAATTCTCCAACCCCTCCTTCCATTGCGGATTGCAGATTTCGGATTGCGGATTGAGTCAGTTACAGCACAAGCTGTGTAGTAGCAGCTACTTTATAAATCCGCAATCCGAAATCTGCAATCTGCAATTCACTGCCCGGCCTGGACTCGAACCAGAACTTAGAGAGTCAAAGTCTCCCGTCCTACCTTTAGACCACCAGGCAATTGAATTGACGATTGGAGATTGACGATTGATCCCTGAACTCCTGCTGCCAGGCTAAAGTGATAGTCCCTGATAATCGTCAATCCACAATCGTCAATCTCCAGTCATAAGGGGGAGCGAGAGGAGTTGAACCTCTATTACAGAATCCACATTCCTGCGTGTTTACCGTTACACCACACTCCCATTGATTAATCGCTTCCATCGTAAAATTGAACAGCACGAGGGCAGGATGGGACTCGAACCCATGAAAACTGGAGTTGCAGTCCAGCGCGTTAGCCGCTCCGCCACCTGCCCGATTTGAATTGACGATTGTAGATTGACGATTGACGAATTTACAGTAGCTAACGTCTGCAAGTTTGACTTTGTTATTTATCCAATCGTCATTCGTCAATCTACAATCGTCAATAGCTCTGGGGATGGAAGGAATTGAACCCTCGACCTCGACCTTCGCAGAGTCGCGCGCTTTCCACTGCGCTACATCCCCTATAATTAACTGGCTGTTTGCACTCCTCCAAGTTAAAATAATTGTGATGTTAACTAATAGTCACTAAATTGTTAACTCGACAAACAAAAAGCCCACTGTCGGGAACTTCTCGACAGTGGGCTTTGGAAATTGCTCTGGGATAGCAACTATAACAACTTATAGTTCTCTGATCCTGGATGATTTCTCACTTCCTGTCGAGAGGCTTCGGTGCAACAAACCGCTACGCTGTTGTAAGCTCTGTAAACAGCGACGGCTTGAGGACGAGCTAAGGCACCAGTGACTCCGTTGGCCGGAGCACATGGATAATCTGCCTGATTGTAGGGAAGTGAAAGCTCGCATTGGATTAAAGAATATACTATCTTTTCAGGTACGACAACCTGATAATATAATGGGTTCCCTCTTTCTCGTCAAGAGGTTTAGCAAAAATTTATTTTATCGAGCAAGCAACTCACTCTCCAGGAACGAGTAAGCTTATTTTTATGTTTGAATATCTTCCCACACCCACCCTGCTCTTAGATCAAGACCGCACCACCCGCAACATCCGGCAGATGCAAGCGGTTTGTGATGCACACGACGTTGAGCTATGGCCGCACATGAAGACGCATAAGATGCTTGAAGTCGCCAGATTACAACTTGAAGCCGGGGCTAAAGGTTTAGTGTGTGCTAAGCTGGGCGAGGCGGAAGCCATGCTGCCCAGTAGCGTGCGCCGCATCTTTATCGCCTACTCATTGGTAGATCCCCTGCAAGCGCCACGCTTGCGGCACCTGGCCGCCTCTTTAGATGAGTTAATCCTGGCTTGCACGAGTGAAGCTCATGCGGAAGCTCTCGAAACTTTGCTGGCAACTGCCGATTTAAAGCTGCCTGTTTTAATGGCGGTAGATACGGGACAACATCGAGAAGGCGCGCGTGGGCTGGAAGGGGCCATGCGCCTGGCCGCTTGCATCCAACGTCAACCACACCTAGAATTGCACGGTCTTTATACTCATGAAGGTCATGCTTATGGCACCGCCAATGGCAATACCCAAGAAGTCGCGGCCACGACCCATAAGCAACTGCTAACCTTACGGGATCGCCTGGATTCAACCCTATCTATCTGGCCGGGATGCAGCGTGACCGCTAAAGAACTGGCCACTATGCCCGGTGTCACTGCCCTGCGCCCTGGTGCTTATGTGTTTGGCGATTTAAGTCTTGCCGCTACCCAAAATATTATGCAATGGGATGACGTGGCTGTCACCATATTGGCTACAGTAGTAGATCGCCCTGAACCTGGTTTGGCTCTCATAGATGCAGGGTCAAAAACTTTCAGCGGTGACAAAACCGCAGCCGGGCTTTCCGGCTCCTTCTACGACCAGCGCGCCATTCACATCACACGCTGTAGTGAAGAGCATGGTTTCGCCACCGGGCCGCAAGTGGACGAACTGCGCATTGGAGAACGGGTGCGCGTCGTTCCAGCACACATCTGTCCCGCAGTCAATCTGGCCGATGAAGTAACCGTTATTTGCAACGACCAAGTTGTAGATACGTGGCGTGTTGCCGCACGGGGTAAAGTGCAATAGTGGAGAGATCAGTTTTAGCCCTTTTACCACTGGCTCCTAAACAACAATACTGCTCCTGGAATAGTTGTGCTGCCGAGGGAGATGAACATGAAAATCACAATAGCGATTGGACGCCAATTGGGAAGTGGCGGCTCTTATGTGGGGCAACGTATCGCTGCCGATTTAGGTTTGCGCTATGTAGATCGTGACGTGCTGCGTATAGCGGCGCAAGACTTAAACCGCAGCGAAGAAGAACTATCTTACCGGGAAGAGCGCGTGCAATCTTTCTGGGAAAAGCTGGCCGATGCTTGCACGATTATCAGCCCGCCCGAAGCGAACTATGTCCCACCTCCGATGCCCCCGCTTTCCGATATGGCTCTGTTTCACAAAGAGACTGAAATCGTAAAGACCCTCGCCGCACAGGGCGATTGTGTCCTAATCGGACGTGCCGCTGTCCATGTGCTACCGGCCCATACCGCGACGATGAAGTTTTTCCTGTATGCCCCGATTCATTTTCGGGTGCAGCGTGTCCGCGAGCTTTATAACGTACCAGATGACCAGCAAGCGCGGACGATGATTGCCGAATCGGATGTCATGCGGCAGAAGTTCACCCTGCAAATGACAGGGCAAGAGTGGATGCGCCTTGAAAATTATGACCTCGCACTGGATACGAGTCTGCTGCCACTTGATGCTATCGCCAATCTGCTGATGAATTATATTCGCTGTCGCACAGGTGCGAATCCCTATTAAGTTAACTCTTGATTACGGAGCCAGTTCCAGCATAATGGACTTCATCGTTGGCTTGGAGCCGCAATAGAGGCGATAGCTTTCATCCGGCTGGCGCACGATGTGGACATCCTGCTTTGCCTGTCCATTTTCTTCCCAATTATAAGTCACCTTGACTGGTTTAAAGCCACCAGAAGGCTCCTTGTAATCGGCGTTGATGCGGATGTTGTAAAGGTAGGTTGTATTGCGCTGGGTGCCTGCAAAGCGCACCAGGGCCGACCTCGTGCCTACTGGAACCTCTGTCACGACCATATAGCGACCAGCACTAACCGTTGGGCCAGCCAGGTGATCCACGGTCTTAAAACTCTTGCCACGATCAAAAGAAACTTGCACATCCCAGGCATCAGCTTTGTCGCGTGCCCGGTAAAACACGCCAATGCGCAGCCGCTTCATAGCGCCTGGTGTCTCGACGGGAAAAGTAATGGAGCCTTCGCCACCTGTTAGTTTGGGGGACTCGGCGGCAATGCCTTTTAACTCTGGGTGAAAGTCGGTGTATAAAAGTTGCTTGCCTTTGCTGGCGGCAGAGGTGCTGCCTTCAATCGTGATGGTGCTCTCGGTATCGGAACTAAAACTGATGGTATTGGCTCCCTCACCCACAGCAGGCAATGGACGCTGCGAGTGCTGAATGTCGTGGGTGATGTTAAGCGCATTTAACCCGGTGCCCTTGCCCTTCAGCGTGAACTTTAGCCGATAATCGTAGCGACGAAAAACTAATGGCTTGAGGTCGAAGTGTTGTTGGCCGGAAGTCGTGATGCTGGCGATGTCTTTCCAATCGAGGCCGTTGTTATCAGAAAAGGCTACAACAATCTGCCCGCCGTTAGGCACTACCGCTTTGAAGGTGAGGTCTCCGCTGAGATAAACATAACTGCTGGGCATACGCAGCACCAAAACGCCCGGCTGCTTCACGTCTTTGAGGTGTAGCGCCGGGGATTGTTTATCGTCGGAGATAGAAGCCAGATTATCGGCTGTCATGGCACCATAGCGGAACGCGCCACTGGCCAGAGGTACCTCATATTCGAGAGTGCCATTGCCCAGTCGTCCCGGTGCCAAGTCGCCAAACCTGGGTGAATAGCGCAACTGCCCCTGGCCGACCTTTTCGGTCATAGCTCCCGGCGCATCGCCATCGCCATTCATATTGACGTGCAGCCCCTTGTTCGACCAGTTGCGCGTTAAACGCTCGCCCTGCCGCAGTTGCACATTGACCTGATAGCCCTGCGAATAACCCGCCTCATAGGGAAAAGGCGTGCCGCCCTTGCCACTATATTCTTGCATGGTGGAATACCAGCCGTGCGTAGCGGCGGGTAGCCAACCATTGTCGTCATAGAAAGGAGTGTGGGCCAGCACCTCCGGCCCTTTGCGCCAACCGCCATTCGCCATAAACTGGCGCAGTTTATCGTCATTGCCTTGATAATCCGGGTGTTGCGCATACCAGTCTTTCACACCCGCAACGATCTCTTCGACCCCGGCGGGCTTGCCGTCCGGCTTAGGGAAATAAGTGATTAAAGATGCGTCTAACATGTGCCACTGCCCATCCCAAAACACTTCAGGGACAACGTGGCCGTTAATCGTCCAGCCCCGTGCCTGGAGACCCGCATAACGCGCCAGGGCCAGCACGCTGGCCGAGGCGACACTACAAAAAGAATAGCCATAAACGTTATCCTGCTTGATGGGGTCAAGCACCAGGTCCTCAACCTGAAGATATTCCTTGGGCGGCATATCCTGGAACTGAAACTTCACGACTGAATTCCATACCGCCATCGCCTTTTGCTCGTCGGTCATGCCATCCTTAATGAAGGACTTCTTCCACGCTTCCAGACTGGAAACATCCTCCACCTTATCGGATAACACCTTCACATGGCACACAACACCAACCTTATTATCTGGTGTGACCGGAGCCGGGGCCGCATTGATGGGCACGGATAGCAGCAGAATCAACGCCACCGCAGTAACATAAAACTTTGAAATTTGCGTCACAGCTAACTCCTTCGTTAATGGGTCATTAGTTCTGACATTTGCTAAGACTTGCAGTTGTTATCTTTCTGGGCGCGGCCCGTAAATGGGTATTGGTTTGCCTGTCTCATAACAACCTATATCGGGGGCACGTCCGGCGAAGTCTTCGTTAATATTGGGGAGCAAAACGCCTGCATCCACCGCTCTGCTGTTTGGCTTCAGACGCAGATCAATAGCATCCGGCGCATAAGTTTTGCCTGCTGTGGGAGGAGCCGCTTTGAGGAAGTCATTATAATTCACTACCACCCCATGTGCTTCGTGGCCAGTGGCAGTATGGAACTCAGCCAGGGTCGCATATTTTCCCCAGGTTTTGCCACCATCGGCTGACCACTTGATAAACCGCGTGGGATCATCAGTCTGTCCATAACCGTTGTAATCCAGGCTCGTATGCGGATCGGGCGAGCCATTCTCCATTGCATAGCGGTGCGCGCCCACAAATAAATTATTGCGCAAAGTGGCGTTACGCCAGGCCGGGGGCGTTGAGGTAAATCCTTCATCGCTGCCCAGAGCCGTGTTGTGAAAGAGCAATAACCCCGTCGGATAGTTGTGCAGTTTGAACGGCGCATAAGTCATGTTATACAGCGCGTTGCGAATGAAGTAAATTGGCCCCGCAAGCTGGGGTTGGGCACTCAGGCCAGTGTGCGTATTCATAATCCGATTATTGAAGACACGGATGTTATGGAGGGTATCATCCGTTTCAATGCCATCATCTTGCGCCTGGGAGATGTCGTTGTTGTAAATGTCAATCGCCATCTGCGGGTGCGTTGGAGCCGTGGCCCAAGCCTGGGGAATCTCGCCCACGTTATCCGTTGAAATATCGTCCCAGAAATGGCTGATGCGATTGAAGCAGATGTCATGGCCGCTACCCGCGCAGTTGATGCCCGTATCACTATTTTCTGGACGGGGATACCAGTTCTGCACGCGGCCCGTAATGATGTTGTCGGCAATATACCAGTTGGTGTTGCCATTCGTGTGGCTACCCACACCATTGTTGACATCTTCCAGCTTGCACCGACGCACCACCAGATTGCCGCAGTCGTTGGCTTTGATGGCGTTGAAGCCGTGGCGGATTGTCAAACCCTCAAACCAAATATCATGCGTGCCATTGACCTCAAAGACATTGCCATTACCGTCCTGCCCGGACACTATGGCCTCACCATCACCCGCAGCACGAAATATAATAGGCTGCTTTGAGGTGCCACTTTTAGTAAGCCTAAAATTGCCGGTATAAGTACCCGTATGGAGCAGCACGACATCACCCGGACGGCACTCCCGCACTGCCGTTTGCAAGTCAGGAAAACTCGACATCTGGCGTGTCACCGTATGGCTAACAGAATAAACGTGCATCTGCCGCTCGCCCTTAATAATTGGTGGCACGGCACGCGTGTGAGCCGTCACAGTTTTTTCGTCTGTGCCGCCGTCGGGGTCAGAGAGTGTACAGCGCACTTCATAAGTTGTGTCACGCTGGAGGTTTAGCACACTACCCGCGAACAGGTTGCCATTACGAAACGGCTGAGCTGACCCACGCGGCACCACTTCTCGATTAATCCGCAGCATTGGCAATGCACTCTGCCACGCCACTGTGCCCTGCTTGCGATACGCAACATGCACCGTGGCATTACCATTATCATCACCAGTAATAAACCACCGAAATGCCAGGCATTGCAGGGTGGCCGGATCGGTTATAAGTTCACCGGGAGTGGTGGCATTATGAGTTACAGGTTGTTGCGCTGGAGCAACGGCACTGAGCCAGATGGCGGCCAATGCTCCCAGACTAAATCCTAGCTGGCACTTTAGGAAGTGGTACTTTAGGTCATGGCGTTTGGGGCTTATCATTAAATCCTCACGGCTTTTGTAACTTTGTCTTGCATCAGGGGATAAGCAGTAGTATAGAAGAAATGCAGAGGCAATAAAGTCCCCGCCTAGCCACATCATTAAATGGGGCAGGAGCAGCGATGGCCAGACGAGTTAAAATCAGCACCCTGGGAACTATGCCCCCCACAGTTCCCCCACAGCTTGGTAATCAGGCGTTGGTAGACAATATGATCGCCTTCTGGCAGAGTCAACTCGACCAGGTGCTGCCGGATAAGCCCGATTTAATCGTGCTCCCGGAAATGGGCGACCGCTATCGCGGCTTTAAGCCAGAACAGGCGGCGCAATATTACGAGGTGCGCGGCGAGCAAGTCTTAGAGTTTTACTGCAAGACAGCGCGTGACCACAATTGTTATATCTCCTACTCCGCCGCACGCGAGGCCAAGGATGGCACTTATCGCAATTCGACACTCATCATTGATCGCACTGGGAATGTGGCAGGCACGTATAACAAAAATCACGTTGTCATTGAAGAGACTTTAGACTGGGGCATTTTGTGTGGCGCGGAGACACCCATCATTGAGTGCGACTTTGGCCGCGTCGCGTGCGCCATTTGTTTTGACTTAAACTTCGATGAACTGCGCCAGAAGTATGTAGCCGCGAAGCCCGACTTAATCCTATTTCCTTCCATGTATCACGGCGGCTTAATGCAGGCTTACTGGGCCTACTCTTGCCGCGCTCATTTTGTGGGTGCATGTTGCAACCTGCCCAGTGCCATTCTTTCGCCACTGGGACAAATTCTCGCCACCAGCACCAACTACTTCAATTTCGCCACCGCCACCGTGAACTTAGATTGCTGCATCGCGCACTTCGATCACAACTGGGATAGGATAAAAGCCCTCAAAGCCGCCTACGGCCCGCTTGTCACCATTAGCGACCCTGGTTTATTGGCTTCTTTCTTAATCACCAGCGAAAGCGAGGATGTAACCGCCGCGCAGATGGTACAAGAATTCGAGATTGAGTTGCTGGACGATTATATGGCTCGTTCCCTGGCGCATCATCACGAGCCACAGCATCGAGAGTGTCTGTAATAATGCCTAACTAAGACCAACTCCAACTGGATTCGGTTGCCGCGTGAGATTCTTTTTGGTTAATGGTGCCACCTTAGCTTCCATTATGATTTTGATGATCGTGTAGGATAGCCTGTGGTTTAGCGTTGCTCAATGGCGTTAGCGCCCACTACTTCCCAAAATCAAAGGAATAACTTTTATGCTATCGGAAGTGGATCGTAACACCCTGACCAATCTTAGTTTATTTCAAGGTCTAACGCCAACTCAGGCAGCCAAATTGGATAATGTATTACATTGCTCGACCTTACCCGCCAACAGAACTATTATCACGGCTGGTCGGATCGGTGAGGCAGTTTACATTCTCCTCAAAGGCACGGTTAAAATCACCGTTGATGGATTAGACGATAAGGATGTTATTCTCGCTATTTGCGGGGCGGGAGAAGTTTTAGGCGAGGTTAGTGCTCTAGACGGGATAGGCCATTCCGCTAATGTTGTGACCTTAGAAACTTCCAAGTTTTTCTGGATTGATTGCGCCTCGTTCCGCGAGTGCTTACAAACTGTGCCACCTTTAGCCTATAACTTAGCTCTCCTCCAGGCCCGCCGCTTGCGACGCATAAGTTTGCACGCTGAAAGCCTGGCGATGCGGGATATTTATGGACGACTCGCTTACCAAATTTTAGCTTTTGCTAACGACTACGGGACGCCTGTAGCTCAGCAGACAGCATCAAAAGAGGGTGCCCGTCCGGGTGACGTTTTGATTCCTGTCCGACTGACGCAAAGCGACCTGGCCGCTTTGGTGGGGGCTAGCCGAGTGAGCGTCAATAAAGTTCTGATGTCCTTCCGGCGCAGTAAATTCATCTCCATAGATGACAAATATCATATTACGCTTCATAACCGGGCGGCGCTCGCTAAACGGTGCCAGTAGTAAGCTAACGTTCTACATCAATAGGGCTACGGCTCTGCGTCAAGGAATAGAGAACACAATATCGTTGGCCGGGTCATTGTCGGGGAAATTTTCGGTAGACATCACCGTTTTCCAGGTGCCGCCGAGGGAACCGCTCGTGCCATTGGCGTAGGTATTATGAAACGTTTCTTCGGTGATGAGGAGACGGCAGTGGTAGGTGCCTTTAGGTAAGCGGACAAAGCTCAGGCGGCCCCATTCCCACTCATAAAATAGCGTAACGGTGCGCTTACCATGCTGCTGCGCAATGTCGGTCGAAGGGGCCTTGAGACCATACCCGTAATAGTGTGTCGTGCCCTCATGGGTCTGGCTCCCCAGCTCTATCTTCCCCGGTTCTGGCTTCTCTTGTTCTACCCCGCCAGCGATGTTGAATTTGCCTAAGCGGACGTGTTTAGCGTTTTTTTGCCAATTCTGCCAGGTGACATGATAACTTCGGTTGCCGACAACATCCCATTCGGCATTACCATATTTATCGGTCACAAAATCACCAATAAAGATATAGCCATAAATCGTGTCTAAAGTATTGAGCTGGTATTCTTCATCCGTCACCGCATTGGTGTTGTTAGAGGGAAAGGAATCGTTCCACCACCGGCCAGCATAGCCTAACTGTTGATTTGTCCAGTCATCGCCATTAACCGGCGTCGGATGGCCTTTAGCATCGAGCACCGTATGCAGCACAGGCCGTCCATTTTGTGCCTCAGAGGTAGCTGTCACATAAGACGATGCCGTGCCAAAGCCGCGTGTGCCAGCCACCGGTTTGCCCGTCAGTTTTAACTGGTAAGCGAAATTGGGCTTTAAACCTTTGGCGGTGATATGCCCTACAAAGCAATGTGTAGTCGGGTTTTTATCGTAGATAAGAGTTACGCCTTCAGCCCGCGTGCGATAATCGAACTTGCCATTAGAGCCGCCATAACTGAGCCAGTCATTATACTGGTTATAGTTGCTCTGCTGGGCGTCTCGATAAGAAGCGATGTCCCACCAACGCTCGGCGGCTAACGGCCAGGGATCGTCGTAAGCTACCATGTGAATGGGAGCCGAGGGAGCATGGAGCGTAAGCGGCTTGGGCGCTGCATAACAGATTAGTAATACAGATGAGAGTAGCCCCCACAGGAAGCAAACTCTTAATAATACGGAGCCAGAAATTGTCTTCAATTGCATAATCTTAAGCTTAGTCGTTATCGCTAAAGCACTGGCGTAAGAGCGCCAGACTTTTAGGAACCGCTGTGGCCGGGTCTTCTTTGCCTTCCATCTCTAACGAGATATAACCACTGTAATTAGCGGCACGCAAAATCTGCGCCACACGCGGGTAGTCAATATCGAGGCTATACCACTCGCCACCACCATAATACGTCTTGGCTTGTATCAGAATGGCATGAGGAGCCAACGCCTCCATCTGGGTATAAGGGTCTTCGAGAAAATTACCCGTATCGAGCGTGACTTTGAGCCAGGGCGAATTAATAGTCTCGACGATGCGCAGCACGCCCCCCGCAGTGCGACCTAATCCCCAGTGATTTTCCAGGCCCAGCAACACACCACACTCCTCGGCGCGAGGCAGGCATTGCTCAATGGCACCGATGACCCAACCATACGCCTGCTCTTCGGTATAACCAGGGAGTTCCGCCTCGATACCTCGATTAGCCATCAGTTCATCAAAGGAACCACTGGTGCCCCAGCGCCCAGTATTAATACGAATAGTCGGAATGCCCAGCTTATAGGCCAGGTCAATGCAACGCAGGGTGTGCTCAATATTCTGCTGGCGCACGGCTGAGTCGGGCGAGACAAAGCCCTGATGAGTGGAGAAGCCCATCAAATCAAGCCCCAGGGTGAAAGCGCGGCGTTTAAGACTTTGCAGATAGCTGTTTTCTTCTCCTGCCATCTGCTGATGCAGAATTTCCACGCCATCAAAGTCCATCGCCGCGGCCTGGTCAATACAGGTGGCGATTTCAACGCGTTCACCCTTAAAGTGCCAGAAAGAATAGGTCGAAACACCAATCCTCAGGGTTCGTTTAGCTTTTGATGTTTTATAATCTGCCATAGTCTTCAGATGCTTTCTTACAGCTAAAGTGAGGGGGCTTCAGGTCAACAGTAAGCTAAGTCCCTGTTCTATGATTTATAACGCACCTTAAGCAGTCGAGCTACTGAATCTTGTTTCCATTTCTTCTCAAGGGGTTAACCAGCATCTATTGAGTAGCACCTCAAGTCCTAGGCGTCAGGAGACGGGAACGGAACGCTCATTAATGAAAACGGAGCTTGTGTTGTTAAAAATGGAGCTTCCGTTAATGAAAACGCTTCTTCCGTTATTGAGAACGGAAGAAGCGTTGTTGAAAACGAACGCTCCGTTAATGCGAACGGAAGAGGCGTTTTCATTAACGGAACGTCCGTTCCCATTAAAGGAAGGCACGGGCTTAAACTCAGGTGCTCTTGCCCTCAATCTCGCTCTTGGCTAACTTGAACAATACTATTACTTCTGCCCATATCTTTGCTAAGATATTTATTGGCTTCTTTATACTGCTTCGCGTAAGGATTTTTCTGCATCAGAGTGCATACTGAACAAGGGTGTCAATAGAGAATGGATAATCGTAAGTCGGGTGACGAACTGCTTATTGTAGATAATGGCGATCCAGAGTGGAAGACATTAGCTTATTTAACAGAATGGGCTGATATAGCGCGTGCCTTGGACGTGGCAACGGGTTATTTTGAGATTGGCTCCTTATTGGCCTTAGATGGACAGTGGCAGAAGCTCGATAAGATACGCATTCTTATGGGTGACGAGGTGACGTTGCGCACGCGGCGTGCCTTACTGGAGAGTCTTAAAGCGCGAGCGACTTTGAAGTTGGACGAATCCCTTGAGCAAGAAAAAGAGAAGAATGATTTTCTGGCTGGCGTGCCCGCTATTGTGGAAGCCTTGTGCAAGGGTCAAATCGAATGCCGCGTCTATGCCAAGCAGAAGTTTCATGCCAAAGCTTATATCATGCACGCCCGCTCGCGTGTGGTGGGATCAGCGGCACTTGTTGGCTCTTCTAACTTCACTTTACCCGGCCTGACCCAAAACATTGAACTTAACGTCCAACTGCGCCGCGAAGTTGACCAACTGCAAGCCTGGTATGAGCAGCACTGGGAGGAGTCTGAAGACGTTGGTGAGGACGTGCTCAAGATCATCCAGCGCCATATTGTCGAGTATTCACCCTTTGAGGTTTATGCCCGTGCTTTGCGTGAATTGATGCGCAACCATATTCCCGATGTTTCGGAATGGGAAAAGACACAATCTAAAATCTACCCTCTACTGGCTGCTTATCAACGCGAGGGCTACGCTTCTTTGATGCAGATTGCTGATAAATTTGAGGGAGCATTCCTGTGTGATGGAGTCGGTTTAGGCAAAACCTTCGTTGGGATGATGGTTATCGAGCGATTGCTGCATGACCGCAAGAAAGTAGTGTTGCTCGCCCCCAAAGCCGCCGTTGAACCGGTGTGGAAAAGCACACTCGAACGGTATCTACCCGAAGCATTTGGCGTGTGGGGCAATCTCAAAATCTATGCTCACACCGACTTAGGCGTGGCGCGTTTACAACAGGAGTGGGAAGATATTGCGGCCCATGCGGACGCCGTCGTGATTGATGAAGCCCATCATTTCCGCAACCCTGGCGCACTGGGGGGTGAGGGCAAACGCGAATCACGCTATCGCAAATTATTTCGCATCTGTGAGGGGAAACAACTTTATCTGCTCACGGCGACCCCAATTAACAATTCGCTACGCGACTTTCAGCATATGATCGAATTGTTTTCGCGCAACCAGGGCAACTACTTCGCGCCCCAACTTGGCATTCATTCGCTCCCCACCTATTTCAGCGAGATGGAAAAGAAACTCGATAGGGAAGTACGAGGATTGACGCCCGCTATGCAGATGGAAATGCCCCTGGAAGTGAATGAGGTTGAAGCGGAAAGTGTATTGCGGGATGAAAAGATCTTTCGCAGTCTCGTGGTGCAGCGTTCACGCACTTATGCTCGTGAGAGTCAGCAAAAAGAAGCGGCGGCACGCGGTGAAACCGGCGACAAGCTAAAAATCTTTCCCGACCGGGAAGCACCTAAAGTCGCGGAATACTCAATTAAAAAGACCTACGGTAAATTACTGCAAATGGTCGAAGCCGCTTTCAACAAAGATAAACCACTCTTTGCCCTGGCCATTTATTATCCCTTAGCTTATGCCAAGGATGAGGAAAAAGCCCGCTTAATGGCAGCCGACAGGCGGGTAGAAAACCAACAGCAACAAGTTGTTGGTTTAATTCGCACCAACTTCCTCAAGCGTTTTGAATCGTCCACCTGTGCTTTTGGCGTATCCTGCTCCCGGCTGTTGCTCAAGCTGTTGACGTGGGTTGAAGCTTATGTGCAGGAAGAAGGCGAAGTGCGCTGGTTAGAAAAGTGGAAGGCACGCAATGCCGATGTAATGGCTTATGTGCAAGAAGTTGTGCCCACCGCATTTGAGAACGAAGAGGACGACGCGGATGCCGATTTAGAGGATGACGCGGCAGACTTGCTGTCACGGGAAGCTTATAGAATTAGCGAAATCCTGCTCGATTGCTTCAGTGATCTGGATCAAATTGCAGAGTTTTTGAAAGAGTTGCGCAAGTTCAAGCCGCAACATGATGACAAATTGCGCAAGCTCTTTGAACTCCTTAAGAAAGACCTGAAAGACCGCAAAGTTTTGATCTTTACCCAGTTCTCGGATACCGCCAAGTATCTCCAACAACAGTTGGAAGAGGCTGGATTTGCGGCGGTGGATGAAGTGGATTCGAGTGATAAACGTGACCGGGGCGAGGTGATTCGCCGTTTTGCCCCTTACTATAATGGTTCGTCATCCCCGGAACTGCAAGCTGATGGGTTGGCAGAAACCCAAATCCTTATCTCGACCGATGTGTTAAGTGAAGGCTTGAACTTGCAAGATGCCACGCGGCTCATTAATTATGACCTGCACTGGAATCCCGTGCGCTTGATGCAGCGCATTGGTCGTGTGGATCGCCGTATGAATCCCGATATTGAAGCGCGGATTGTGGCGGATAACCCGCGTCTGTTCGCGGAGCGCGGCGACAACAATGTAGTCGCTTATTGGAACTTTCTGCCCCCGGAAGAGCTGAATGAACTCTTGACTCTGTATAAACGAGTTACACATAAGACGCTACGCATCTCGAAAACCTTTGGCATTGAAGGCAAAAAGCTGCTGCGCCCGGAAGATGATTTTGATGCCCTGCGCGATTTTACCCATGCTCTCGAAGGGGATAAATCCCCAATGGAAGACCTGGCGCTGGCCTGGCAAGGCTTAGAAACTGCCGATCCTGCCTTGCCCGCGCACCTGGACGCTCTGCCGGGTCGCCTATTTTCTGGCAAAGCCCATCCTCAGCCCGGTTCACGCGCCGTATTCTTCTGCTATGTGCTGCCTGTGAAAGACCACAACGGTGATTGGACTTATGAAGGTGGCCCAGTCATGTGGCTGCTATTTGACTTGAGCCGGGAAAAGATTTTGGATGCGCCTGATGCCATCGCGGAATTCATTCGCTGCACACCAGACACACCACGTCGCGTTACAGGGGAAAAGGAGACTTTGTCCGAAGTGCGTCTTAGGATAGAAAAGTATCTCAAAAATACCATTATTAAGTCGCTTAACATTCCAATGGGGCAACTCAATAAACCATTGCTGAAATGTTGGATGGAATTGGCTTAAATCGAAGGAAGGAACCACAGCATCATGCCGCTTACGCCTGAAAGCATCGCAAACATCGAAGATTTCGACCAATTACTGGAATATTTCGGGGAGGAACTGAAGTGGCCGCTTGTATTTGACCCGGCTTTAGAAGATATTGCGGATGTTTACAGCGCCAGTGAATTGCAGATTTTGCCTGCCACCGAAAAGCAGTTAGCAGGCGGCGTGGTGCATGGCCTGCAAAAGATGGTCGAGGATCAGCCGTGGGGCATTTTCTTTGTCCAGTTCGACAACGGCGCAATTTCGGTGCAGGCATTGCGTGATGTGTTACGCCGTCTGGTCAGTAAAAGTGCTGGCCGTCAGGCTTTTGCCGCTGATGACTTATTGTTCGTTTGCGCTACCAAAGATTTTCAGCATTTCGCTTTCGTGCATTTCCAAAAGCGGGGAGCCGGGCAACCCCTATTTGAAACCTTCGGCTGGACGCGTGGCGACGCTCACTTGCGCACGCTCTGCGAATTCAACCTGGAACGGTTGCGCTGGCACGATGCCTTTGAAGCCGATGCCAATAAATGGCGCGATGCCTGGCGGAGCGCCTTCGATGTCAGTGCCGTCACCAGTCGCTTTTTCACCCAATATGAAGAACGCTTCCGTGCAGTCGAAACTAAGGTTAAAGGTTTCGAGCCACCGCACGGCGCTACGCAAGCTGTCAAGGATGAATGGGAAGAAAAGCGCAATGCCTGGACACAAAAGCTTTTCAACCGTCTACTCTTCGTGGCCTTTTTGCAAAAGAAAGGCTGGATGACACCACCCGCTACCGCGCCCAACGGTCGCAACTACCTCGAAAGTCTCTGGCATGATTACGTTGCTCGCAAAGAAGAATTGGAAGCGGAATCATTTTTCACCTCGCGGCTAAAACCACTTTTCGTGGCTTTGAACACTTTCAATGCTAAGCTTGATTTTCTGGTGGGAGATGTGCCCTATCTTAATGGTGGTTTATTTGACACGGAAGAAGATGGGCGCACTGATCCACCTGACGTGCAGGTCGAGGATAAAGTGATCCAAGACATCATTTTTGAACTGTTTGCACGCTATAATTTCACGGTTGAGGAATCTACACCACTGGATGTGCAAGTAGCCGTTGACCCGGAGATGCTCGGCAAAGTCTTTGAGAAGCTGATTTTGAAACGCGACCGCAAAGCCGGTGGCTCGTTTTACACGCCACGCGTGATTGTTACCTTTATGTGCCGGGAAGCCCTTAAACGTTATTTGGGGGACAAATACGCGCCACTTATCGAATGTGGCGACGTATCGGGGATTAGTGTTGAAGAAGCGGGCGACCTACTGGATAAATTGGCTGCTGTGCGTGTAGTTGACCCGGCCTGTGGCTCAGGTGCATATCTGCTGGGGATGCTGCATGAATTATTCGTGCTGAATAAGAAACTTGACACTACTGCGAGACGGGCCAACGCACGCGATGATTATAAGCGCAAGCTGGACATCATTCAAAACAATCTTTTTGGCGTGGACTTAGATGACTTCGCCGTGCATATTGCGCGACTGCGTCTGTGGCTTTCATTAGTAGTTGAGTTTGACACGGCAAGTGGCGAAAAGCCCGATCCACTACCTAACTTAGATTTTAAGATTGAAACCGGGGATAGCCTGACTGCGCCCAATCCTTCAGCTATTACACTTCAGCGTGAAGAATATCTCAAGCTTGCTGCTCAGTTGTTCGAGTTAGAAAAAGAGTGGTTTGAAGAAGGCGAAAAAGAGCGCGGGGTGAAAGTCAGCGAGCAAGGTCACAAATAAAGCTCGCAATTCATGAGCAGACTGATGAAATTAGAAGACTCTTTGGGGATGATGTACAGGAGGGTGCTCACGATTATCGAGTTTGCTTCGCGCACGTTTTTGCGGCTGGCGGCTTCGACATCGTCCTGGCAAATCCTCCTTACGGCTCAGACATCGCCGAAAATGTGCGTTGGAACTTTTTCAACCGAGCTACCGATGGCGCACAGGCTAAAGACCCTTACGGGTTGTTCATCGCGCGGGGTCTGCAATTGCTTAAACCCGGCGGCTGCCTATGCTACATTGTTTCTAATACCTGGCGCACCCTCAAAACGCATAAGCCATTGCGCAAGCGATTGGCAACGCAGGCGCGGGTTGAACACTTGCTTGATTTGCCGCGCTGGATTTTCGAGGCAACTGTAGATACTGGCATCCTCACCCTCGTCAATGAAAAGCCTGCTGAGGGTCACCAGCTTATTGCCGCCGATCTCGCGCCGCTCCCCAAGAATGATTGGAATGGGTTGGAAGCCAACCTGGAAGCTGTCGCCGCGCACGGCCCTGACGTACAAACGCTTGATTATGCCCGATACACCTATCCTCAAAAGCTAATTGAGGGCTATGACAATTTCTCCTTCTTCATCGGTTCCCCCCGATTATATGAGTTATTAGGTGCGGCACATTTTACAAGACTTGGGAATATAGCCTCTGTGCCACAAGGAATCTCTACCGGGCAGAACACACATTATGTTCGCCGCTTTGAGGCCGGTGAGGGCTACAGGGAAATTGATCATTCTTTGATCCTTAAAACTGATGAAATTGCGAGGCTCTCCGAAGACGAAAAGCGGGTAAAAGGAGTTGACCCTAAAGCGCATGGCGGTCGCTATTTTATTCCGTTTGATAAGGGTAGCAGTTCTGACTCTAATGAGGGATGGATACCTAATTACTGGGTTCCAACAGAGTACTTTATTGATTGGTCTGAGCAATCTGTTAAACGAATGAAAACGTTAACTATTGCAGACAGAAAGAAGCAGGAGGGCAAAGAAGATAAAATCAATGAGGGAGACGACAAGAAAATCGCAGCAGCATTGCGGAATCCCTCCAACTGGTTTAAACCTGCTATTACATTTTCACCTACTGGGGAGTACAGCCCATCTTTTAGAATTGGAACCTCCACGCTCTTCCAGAATACCGGATCAGGGATCATTTGTGAATCTATCCCTCTGGAAAGGCTCCTTGGAATTCTATCCTCAACGTGGGCAAAATATATTTTCAAGGTTTTCTTGAATCACTCTGTTCATACACAAGAAGGAGATATTGTAGAATTCAGACTTTGTGATATGAACTCGGCAGAAGTACAACGTATTGGTCAACTGGTATCACAAATCATAGCTAAGCAAAAGGTTAATTCTCGTTATGCCTATCACGATAATGAGCAGCAGGAAATTGACAAGATAGTTTACAAACCCTATGACTTGCAGCCAGAGGACATCCGTGAAGTAGAGTTATGGTATTGCCGTCGTTACCCCAGGCTAGCGGCGGCTCAGGGCATTACGAAACATGTCCTCGCCGAACACGCTGATTTTCTCGAACGTGCTCGCGTGCTACGATCCAAACCTTATCGCTATTGGAGCAGCCACCCGTGGCTGCAAGAAATTGGACAAGGCGAAGGCCATCAAATTGAGTTCAAACAACAGTTTGCTTTTGCCGATAAAAAGGTCTTGGAAGCTGTTGCTTCTATGCTTAATGCCGATGGAGGAAAGGTATTCATTGGTGTGACGGACTCGAATAATCCAGTTGGTCTTGAGCAATTTGATCTTAAGCAGGCTGATACGCCTAACGTGGATAAATTCGAGTTAAAATTGCGGAATACGCTAGGAACCCGTCTGGGCCTTTCCCCTCTCCCACCCTTTATCACAATAGACGTTGAGCCAGTAGCAGGTGTTACCCTCGCGCGCATTGAGATTAAGCCACACCCTGAACCTGTTTATATAGACAGGTCAACCCTTGTTGTGCGCGCTGGGAACCAAAAGAACACTTTAACTGGCCCTGATGCGACGAAGTGGATTCAACAACGAGGTCAAGCCTCAACACTTTAAACTACTTAAAACAGCATTGATTTCACATCCTACGAACCCAGAGCGTGAGCGACGGGCTTAAATAATAGTCTCCCAAGACTACAGCGAAAGCCCGTCGCTCACGCTCTGGGTTCGTTAGTGTTGGCTGTCGCAAGTTCTCGTCCGTCGTCTACTGCTAAAAGTTTCAATATAGCTTCTCAAGAGGACACCGAATAGTTGGAGATTAAAAAGCTATGGTTTAGCCAAAGTAATGGCGAGAATTTTAACATTGGGGTTATTGGGCAGGGTCAGGCTCTTGACAGTTTTAGCTGGATTGAGATTAAAGCCGTAACTATAGGCGTGGAAGGTGCGCGGGTCTTTGGCTCCATTGGCCATGTTGCGATAGGCCATTTTGACGGCGCGGCTCTCGCCGGGAAAGCTTTGCGGCTCAAACCAATCGCTAAAATTCTGCACCAGGTTTTCGGTTGTGCCATCGGTGTAAGTCACGGTGAGCGTTTGCGCCATCTGGTTACCCTCGACGGCTGCACCCAATAGCCACAGAGAGGCATAGTTGCCCGCCGTTAAAGGTAGGACCTGACCAGTAGCCGAGATAATATTGGGGGCATTAGCCGGGCCGATGGTGAACTGCACATCCTTCCAGTTCACCGTGGTGCCCAGCAGCTTGGCCGAATACGCCGCCCCACCCGCATCGAAGCCGCTCGTCTCATTAAACGTCGCCCCGTCGTTGGAAAAGCCCATGCCATTGAAGGCAGCAGATAGATTGATGGGCACACTGCTTCCGGCTTTGACGGTGGGCAGTTGGCGGGGCCGATCCGCTGCTGCAACGGGGGGCGTAATGATGTTGACCGGGTCGGCCTTATACGCGGCGATAAACTCCGTCCAGAGGGTGTCCACGTCCTTGCCGCAATACTTTTTGAACAGGTCATTGTTGTAGTGACCGAAACGAACATCGTGATTTAATTTGGTGACCAGGCGGCTATCATAATGCAGCTCGCACCAGCCGAGGAAGGTGGCGGTGGTGCGATAGGAATCGTGATAAGTCGCTTTAGCCGTGTTGATACGCTGATGCTGGTTCTCAGGCTCAAACTTGACCCAGCGAATGTAATCGGCAATGCCCTCAATGAGCCAGACCGGATTATAGGCACTCATCGCCTGAATCACATGCGCCGTCTCATGCACGGTCAGACCCGTATCTTCAGGGTGTTGGTGACACCACTGCGTATTGACCGTCATGACGCCGCCCCCTGTCGCCGCCACACCGGTGACGCCAGGGCCAGTGCGATAGACGACAGTGACCATGTTCGGCGTAATAAAGCCATCAGAATAGAGCAGTGCGGCAGTGTCGGGCCAAAATTCCTCCATCTGCCTTTCCGCTTTTTGCGCCCACCCTTCCAAATCAGGCGACGCTGAAACGTCATAAAAGCCGCGCCCTGGCCCCTGCATGACGTGAGCAATTTTGACAGGCGAATTAATGGTTATCTCGCGCACTAAGAGGGATGGAATGCCCCGGCGCGGGTTAAGCCGGATGCGCAAAGCGGACACCATCTGGTTGTTGAGTGTAGCGTCGGCCACGCCCGCCTCATTAAAGGCCGCCGCCCGGCTGTAATTCTTGGCATCCGGGGACGTTTCCACGAAGCCATCGGTTAGTAAATCCTGGTTATCCGCATCGCCCGTGACAATGTGCAGCGATTGCACGGGAATCGGGCGGGAGAGGAGGATCAGGAAGTTGTCCCCGCCACTCATGCCGTACACCGATTTAAAATAAGTGGCGGTGTCGCCGTCGAGGGCCATTTCCGGGCGATGCGCTGCGGTTGATGGCATTGAGGAATAAACCAATGCCTCAACGGTGTTCGCCGCTGCTGGCTCATTAGGCGTATCAGCCGCCTGAACCTGGCTACTGAGCCAAAGGCAGGATGCTGCCAAGCCAAGAGTTGAAATACGTGTGCAAGACGTGATTCGATTGAAGATTTTCATAGTTGTTTATAATTATAGAAGATCAAAAGACCAGAAGATTTAAGCCCATCGCTACTCTATCTTTTGAAATTACCGTGCGGAGAGTTCCATGCCTAAATTGTTAGTGCCCATTAATTTAGCTGCCACGCTGCTACCCATTGCACTTTTAACATTGACCACCATCTGTGTAGCCGCCCCAGATACCACCGCGCAAGCGGCACCGGATACGAAGACGGCAGAGCCGCAACCCGCCCCGGCGGGCACCTGGGAGACCATATTTGAAGACGACTTTAATGGTGCCACCATTGACACCAAAAAGTGGAATATCAGTGCCTATGGCCGCGACAATGCCCAGTTTGTGCCAGCTAACATTTGGCAAGCGGATGGCAACTTAGTCATCAAAACTCAGAAGGAAACCTTTGAGAAGTATAACTACACCTCCGGCGGTATTGAGTCGAAGGGCAAAATGTTTGTGCATCCCGATAATTACGGCGGCAAAGTCCGCTTTGAAGTCCGCGCCAAGCTGCCCAAAGGCAAAGGTATCTGGCCCGCTTTCTGGACATTGCAGAATGAAGGTGGCTGGCCCCCGGAAATAGATATTTACGAGACGCTGGGCATTAACAGCCGCATCTACATGACCTATCACTGGAAGGATGTAGATGATGGCAAGCATAAACAAAACGGCAACGCCTGGACACCCGATTGGGACTACTCGCAAGACTTTCACAACTATGCTGTGGTGTGGACGAAAGACTCATTGCAATGGGAAGTGGATGGCACCGTGCGCAAAACGCTCACTGATCCGGCCATTCTCGCGCAGTTAAAAGATCAATACTTCATCATCTATACGCAACTGGGTGGCTGGGACGGCAACTGGCCGGGCGATGATGCCGTGCTGCCCGCGTATACCTATGTTGACTGGTTCCGCGCTTCCAAGTGGGTTCCCACCCCACCCGCAACCAAATAAACTACTTCTTACTCCCAATTAAATTCTCCAAATCTCTACAATTTGTTATGTAAGGAGTGCCTGGTGAAAAAAAGTCGTATGCTATCCCTCTCCACCGCTTTGTTGGTGTCCTTGAGTTTTGCCGCTGTGGCCGATGCAGGCGATGATAAAGCAACTGTCATCAATGCGATGGAAGAAAATAACTTTGCCGTGCCTGCGGAAAAGGTGAAGGTTGAATCCGTTGTGGGCAAGACGGGCAAAGCCTTGAAGTTCTCTTTTGCGGAGGACGCCAAAGGCGTCTTCGTGCAGGGGCGCGATAGGCCCACCCCCGACTGGGACAAGGCAGCAGGATTTTCCTTCTGGGTACAGGGTGATGGTTCCAACCACTTAGGCGGCATCGAGATGATTTGGAACGGCGATTATGGGATGCGCTATGCTTATGCTTTCCCCCTAAACGATATCCAGTGGCACAAAGTTGTCGTGCCCTGGCGCGATCTGATTCCCGAAGTCTCCGCACCGATTAAGCCTATTGATCCAGCTAATGGTAATGCCCCCTCGAAACTCAGCCCCATCAACTTTGGCAAATGGTGGTATTGGGGTGATTACGCCGCGCATTCCTATGCCATTGATGATATTCGCCTGGAACCCACCATTCCAACGGCGACCCAGGACTTGCATCCCCAAGCTGCGCCCCTGGCGAGGGTAGCCGCCAAGCTGAAAGCGGGCCAGCCCATCACCATTGTCACAATGGGTGATTCGCTCACCGATTTCAAGCACTGGACAAACCGCGAGACGAACTGGCCCACCACACTCCAGAAACAACTCAAAGCCAAATATGGTTCCGAAGTTAAACTGGTGAACCCGGCAATGGGCGGCACCGAACTGCGCCAGAATCTCGTTGTCATGCCGCGTTGGACGAGCCAGGAACCGCAGCCCGACCTCGTGACGGTATTCTTCGGTTTCAACGACTACACCAACGGGATGCGCGGTCCGGCCTTTCAGCAAACGCAAATGGATGCCATTGACCGTATCCGTCGCGCTACGGGGGGTAAAGCCGATGTGCTCATTCTCACCACCTGTCCGCCTTTTGAAAACGGCGAGCGCATGGGCGAGTTAGCTGAAGCGTGTCGCAATGCGGCCAAAGCGGATAAGGCAGGACTGGCCGATGTTTATGCCGCTTTCACCGCCGTGCCCCAGGGCGACCGGGAAAAACTCTATGCCAACGACAAAGTGCATCTCGCACCACCCGGCCAGGAGTTGGTAGCACAGACTGTATTAAAGACATTAGAAACTGGCGGTTAGTAATCGCACAGAATTAGGTTTTACGACTCCGCATGAAGTCAGTGTCATTCCGAGCGAAGTGGAATGGAGCGGAGCGTAATGCAACGCAGTCGAGGAATCTTTAAAATAAGAGTCATAATTCCGGCTAAAAGATGCCTCGCCTCCGCTTTGCTCCGCTCGGAATGACATCTTGCTCTGATATTGACATCTCCCAAGGAAGCACCTCTATGGAAAACTATTACTCTCGAACCCTGCTCAAAAGTCTGCTGGCACTGATCCTGAGCATCTTTTGCTTGAAGAGCGCGCAGGCCGCACCGCAAACTCCCCCGCCCACAGCCAAGCCCAAGCACTGGCTGTTTATCTGGCGCGACATGAGCAACCCTAAAGAAGTAGATCGCATGATCGCTCGTTTTCCTCGCGCTCAAAAGGATGGCTACAATGGCGTGGCGTTCTCCTATAACGTCCCGGCTGCTAAAGCACCTGAACTCAAGCAGGCCGCACAAAAGTATGGCCTGGACTTGATAACTATTGTGATGGGAGGTGCCCATGATCCCAATTATATGGAAGGCGTGCTTTCCAAGGACGCTTTATTTGTAGCTCAGGGCGGCACCGCGAGCTTGCGCCCCGACAACCCCACCCAGGTCTTGAACGCGGACTTTGAGGACGCGACGGGCAACCATTTCAAGGGCTGGACACTACAAGATGATGAAGGTGTGACCACCTTTGCCGACCATGATGTAGTGCATAGCGGCAAGACTTCGCTGCGCATGGAGAATGTTGGGAAGAATGAGGCTCGCCACTGCCGTTTAGCCCAACCCATCAAGCTTCAGCCGCACCGCCAGTATCATATCTCGTTTTGGCTGAAATCCGAGAACCTTGCGCCCGCCGATCCTGAAGTCAAGGTGCTCAGTCCTGATACCGCACACGAAATCAACTTCCAGACCTTTCATACCGAGCGGACACAAGATTGGACGCATTATGATTTAGTGTTTAATAGCCTCGACTATGATTCGGGGTTACTCTATCTTGGCTCCTGGTCTGGCAAAGACGGCAAGATGTGGTGGGATGATCTCAAGGTCGAAGAAATTGGCCTGGTAAATGTGCTGCGTCGCCCTGGATGCCCCGTTACTGTGCGCGGAGAAAATGGCACTATCTATCAAGAGGGTCAGGATTATCAACGAATTGTTGATCCCAACTTACACCCCTGGCAAGCTTACCATGAGCCACCCGTTATCAAGCTGACTCAAAACACCCGCATCACCCCTGGCCAGCGACTGCGCGTAAGTTATTACCACCCCATTATTGTGTACGAAGACAGAATCACCAGTTGCCTGAGTGAGCCTAAAATCTTTGAGGACTGGCGGCAAGAAGTGCAGCAGGCTAATACTCTGCTGCATCCCGCTGCCTTCTTTATGTCACACGACGAATTACGGACCATAAACCAGTGCGCCCTCTGCCAGAGCAAGCACATGACACCCGGCGAGTTACTGGCGTGGAATGTGCATCAGGCGGCGCAGATCATTCGTGACATCCGTCCCGATGCCGAGATTTGGGTTTGGAACGATATGTTCGACCCCATGCACAACGCGGTTGATCATTTTTATGCGGTGAATGGCTCGCTCAAAGGTTCATGGAAGGGGCTTGATCCCGGCATCGGCATCGTCAACTGGCATGGTGGGCTGATGGGCAAGAACTCTCAGTTCTTCGCTGACCTGGGGCTGCGGCAAATCCTTTCCGGCTACTACGACGGTGACGAAGATGGTTCTGCTATTAGTAAATGGATTGCCAATACCAAGGGCATCCCCGGCATTGCAGGCGCGATGTATACCACCTGGGAAGACAAATACGACGCAATGGATGTATGGGCACAAAAAGCCTGGGGTGGCAAAGCGCAGTAGTCGGTAGCTACTGACCAGTTTTAGCCCTCACCCCCGGCCCCTCTCCCGATAACAGGAGAGGGGAGACTAACTCTTATCAATGGCGTTGAAATAGGCCACACAAATGAGGAGAAGATAAGTATGTTTCCTATTTTCTTTTGTGCTTTCTCGGTGTCACTGCGGTTCATAATCGTGCTCATCGGTTTCAGTTAGTCTCCCCTCTCCTGTTATCGGGAGAGGGGCCGGGGGTGAGGGCTAAAACCCGGTGACGTTATGCACGGCTGCCACCAGACCGGGCGTATCTTTAGCCAACAGGTTTAACGCCCACTTTTCACCCACAAAAGGTGAATAAGTGACTGCGACGCGGAATTGACCGTTGGTTAGAGCTTGCCAATCATCGGGCAGTAAGTAACCACGCGCCTGGTCGAGTAACAATAGATTGTCACTGGGCGAGCCGAGCAAAATCAAGTCGGCGTCCACAGTTCGCCACTGCGGGTATTGCTGTTGTGGTCGGAGCGGTTGTAGGCTCAAAACCACATCATTAGGCGCGATGTGCCGGATTTCTACCTGGCGGCCTCGCGCTTTGAAATAAGCACTCAGTTGCTGCGCCAGGGATGTTAGTTGCGGATTGTTACTTTGTTGCGGTGTGAGGGCAATGACCAGAGGCACGTCACGCCGTGCGGCAAAAGCCCTCAACTGTTTAGCTGTGTTATTCACTGGTGATGCTGTAGGTGCCGCTACAACTTTGAGTGAAGCCGTCGCAGCCTGACCAGAGAGTAACTCTTTAACCGTGAGCGTCCATTGTCCTAATTCGTGGTCTGTGATGGGCAATGAAATGGGTGTGCCAGAAGCACCATAGACCGTCGCCGTATCCTCGCCTTTTGAGACAGTAACTTCCACTGGCACGCCAACGATAGCTGGTGTCTTGCCGATTGTAACCTTAGCGTGATAGAAGCCATCCCCGCCATGTGTTGCAGTGATTGCAGGAATACCGATAGGCGCAGGGGGCAGAGCATAAACGCGCACGGCATCATGAGTTAAATCAACGATTTGAGCTTCAGCAGGCGTGATTTTACGGCCCAGTGCCAGATCATAAATAGGCCGATTGGTATTCCAGGCCAGCAGGTTGTCCTCTTCACTTCGCACTACAACTGAGGCATTTTGCCCTGCTTCATTAGCCCAGTTGACCATCGTGACATACTGCACATCGCCCGTCTGGTGTGGCACGGCCCAAATATACGGTCTGGAAGAGACCACAATGGGCTGTGCCAGATCTTTCAAAGCAACGTACAACTTATTTGCGTTCTCGCGATTGCGCTCCAGCAATCGCGGCGAAGTATCGGTTTTGCTTTGCACCACGTAGGCTGCAATGTGTAAATCGGTAGGGATGGCCGCCACGCCTGTAGGCACGACCGATTCATCATCAAGCAATAACTTACCACCGCCAGTGACAAATCGTTTGAGGTCGGCCTCCATGCCCTTCGACCACAGCCAGGTGTTGTCGAAGCGGTTGAGTCCCGTCAGCAATACAGCTTTTATCGAAGGTGGCAGGCCGCGCTTTAACTCTTCGGGCGTAATGATTTTGGCCGGGAAGCCTGCCATGTGGCAGAGAAACAACGCCTCGTTGGTTTTGCCTTCGTGCGAGCCATGATAGAGTTGGTTTGGATCGGGATTATCACCTCCGACCACGGGTCGTGAAATCGCCTGCTCATGCACATAGAGGATGCCGATTTGCGGCTGCAAACGGGTGCCGTGATAGATACCACCGTAGCGTTTAATCCAGTTATAAAGTTCCTGTTGTTCCGCCACCACCGAGGCGCGATGGCGGGGTTGGCCAGACACTTGGCCCGAATGTTCGCCTTCATCCGTGCCCGCACTGGTGTGTGCCAGAAAGTTAGTGCCAATAGCTTCAACGCCGCGTGTTAGGGCCAGGGCATAAGCCCGCTGCCGCGCCTCACATCCGAAGAATAAGCCAAAGTCATCCACCAGTGACCAGGTGGGTTTATCCGGGAAGTAGGAGCGCATCCGGTCGAGCAGAGCGACATTGTGCAGGGGCATGGAGGAAGGGAGTTCGTTCCAATCATAGGCCATTTGCACTGGCAAGTTAGCCAACATGGGCCGGGCCGGAATGGTGGCCCAGGGCCAGCCGCCGCGCCCACCCACTCCGGGGTTCGAGCCATAGGAACCACTCGCCAACAATGCACCAGGAGCGGCTTCCTGCACGGCATGGGTGAAGTAGCCATAGCGTGTGAAGGTGTCATCATAGCGGTGAATGTAATCCAAGAATTCTCGCTCGGTGCCGCGTGTTTCAACCGATTGAGAAGGCGTAATAGCTGGCCCGACCGGGGTTTTAAGGGCGTATCCCTGTTGGAATTGTTCATACGCACGGCCCCAGGGCCGGTCGGGAATGGTGGGTGCCCAATCCCAGTAAGTCACATAACCTGCATTATCGGCCCCAATCAGCAAACCGAGGAAGTTGTGAAAGACCTTGAAGCGTTGCGCTAATAACTGGGCGTCACGGTAAGCAGGCTGTCCCCATTCGGGTAGAAACGAGGATTGGAATGCCAGGTTTGGATTGCTAAGAATGCCAAGATTACCGGGAATATCGGGATTCAGGCCAAATTTAAGGCCCTGCGCCTGCATCGCTGCCGCCCAGTGTTCAAGAGGGAAATCTTTGGCATCCAAAGTGGTCGGCGTGGCGTCCTCGAAGACCCAATCGTAGCCGTTTTGTTTGAGATAGGCGGCATATTCTTCCGGTGTCCCTTTGAAGCCAGTGATATGAAAGCCATTGAACATGTGCCCGCCGCTCATCCCGGCGCGCATAGAAGCGGTAAAAATAGCAACCGGCGAACGTGGCACCTCAAGGCCCAGGTAACGTTGCGTGCCATTATTGAGTTCGGCTGTAGGACGGGCTGACACCGTGCTGGCGAGCGATTTCTGGTCATCATCCCAGGCACGTTGGTTCGGGAAGGCAGGTGGGCGAGCAGCTAACCGCACCGTAATCGTGGGGCCATTGCCGGGAACGGTGGCGTTCACGGGTAACGGCACATCTTCCGGGTGACCGGGTGTGACAGGCTTTAACCCTACATTGAACCGCGCCGGGCCACGACCATTGACCCACAGTTCATAGGACGCACCATTCAAGTTGGCAGGCAAGAGCAGCGTGAGTGAGCGCAACGGTTCCTGGCGTTCATAAATGGTTTGTCCGCCTAAAGTGAGATGGACGGATTGTAGGTCATGTTCGCCGGGGCCACGTATTTCGATAGGGAAAGCCCAGATTTCATAATCGCCACTGGAAGTGCGCGCTGTGCGATCTGTGGTGTAAACGAATTTGCGACCCCACAGCCACTCGTTAGCGCGCAGCCAGTGATTCACCGGTTTAATCTCATGGTCAAAGGGCTGGCGAAACAGGGAATGCGCCTGACCTTCGGGGAGGAGGGGCACTTCACCAATGGAATCGGCGGTATCGCTCTGGAACAAGGGGGTTTTGCCATCAAGAGTGAGGCGGGGCCAGTCGGTGGCATCTGGGCCAGGCACGCGCTGGGCTGTCTGGTAACGGCGCGCATCATAAGGCTGAAATCCGATGGGCATATCAAAGCGTGCTAACGCCATGCGAATCGGGAAGAGAAAGGATGGTAAATCGGCGTCACTGGCGGGCCGCACCATCAGACCATTGGCTGCCATGTCAGCGCGCACCTGTTCGGGGGTTAAGGCCGAGGCATAGATATGCAGATTGTCCACCGCTCCGGCCCAAGTATCGCCGCCCAGTTGCAGCGGCACATCCTCTGGGTAAAACGCGAAAGGGGTATCACTGACGCCGGTTTGCTGGCCATCCATGTAGATGCGGCCTTTGCCACCTTTTTGAAATGTCCAGGCCACATGCACCCACTGGTGGAGCGGCAAGGTGCCGCCCCACGCTCCGGCATCATACCAGCCACCGCCCCAGTTGCCGTGATAGTAGAGGTTGCGTTGCGGCGATACCCCCAGTTGAAAACCGGTGTTGCCACCCTTCTGGAAAATGAGAGCCGTTTTAACCTGTGGTGCTTGTTCCAGCCGCAGCCAGAAGGTAAAGGAGAAGTTGGTGCCAAGTTTTTGAATAATGGGGCTATCAAACAGCACTCGCGCTGTGTTATCTACGTGGATAGCCTGCCCCTGCTTGCCGGGGACAAATGTTGCTTTATCGAGCTTGCCATCAATCCTCAGTGGGCCGGAATCGGTTAAGCGCGTGGCATTACCTGCATCTGGCTCACAGTTATAACTGGCTATCAGCGGCACCGGTTGAGCGTGGGCCAGTGTTGAACGGAATATAACGAGCAAGCTTAAGGTGATGAAGAGTGTCAAGCGGCGAGGCAGAGCAGCGAAGCGTGTAGTTAAAACGTGGTGCATAGAAAGATAAAATGGCCCGGCGAATAAATTCGCGGCTCATGGCCGCTGGCCGATCCGCCCAGAGGGCACCCGGCCTGCGCGGACGGAGGGTCTAATCTAATGTGCCGTCCGCACAGGCGGACGGTCGGCGGCACGCCCGGAGCCGCGGTTTCAACCGCCGGGGCATTTTCATTTAGCTGGCTCCAGCTTGATGTAATCCAGCCCAAACAGGTAAGCCTTGTCAGCTTTCTCGTTCGCACCAACAATCTCCGCTGTCAGCTTATGCTCACCAGCCGTGAGATCAACAGTGCCCAGCGGTAACTCACCTGTTGGCACGACTGTGGGATTGTAGCAATCAATGGGCGCACCTAACTTCTGGTCATCCAGATACAACTGCACAATGCCATAATCGCGGGCTTTGGTCAGTTGCGTTTTCAGTTGATATTTCCCCGCATTGGCAACAGGGACGATGAGCGTCAGCTTGTCGCCTGGTTTGGCTTCCCGCCACCACAATTGGCTAAAGCCACTCCACTGGCCGTTAAAGCCAGACATATCCTGCTCACTGGTATTGCCTCCAGTTTTACTGGCGATGCGCAAGGCTTCACCCTCGGTTACACCTGGCAGGTGCAAAGGGGTGAGTGGCTTATAATAACCAACCCGCTGCTCTAAGGGCACCGGGCCATAAGGATCACGACCGCCGGGTGCCAGATACCAGTAGGTGGTAGCGGCATAGAGAGTCGGGCGTGCATTGGGGAAATACTTTTCGATGCTGCCATCAAAAGAAGTGTGGAAGGGAATGTTATCGGCAATGTGCCAGCGGTTGTCCGAGATATTGCCCGTCTTGGGGTCAGAATGCGTTTGATTGTGCAGGGCGTGGTAAAACAATTTTGGACTCGACCAGGCATAGCCGAAGTAATCTTCTGAACCCGTGCCGAAGGTGGAAGGAAACTTCTCGCCATCTACAAAGAACTTCTCGTCACCCTCGCCCCACCAGCCACTTCTGGGATTCCACACATGCAGCATGACGCCACAGAAGCGCCCTTGCCCCTGAGTTTGTAGCAGTGTCCAGTCAATGGTGCGCCCGGTGGCAGGATCGGGCAGTAAGGCATCACGGTGCCATTTGGCATGGAAGCGACCCAATGTCGAGATAGGCCGGATAAGCGGAGCGTGCGTCAGGCTAACTTGCAGCGCAATGGGCTGCTTACTCTCGTTGAGAAATTCAATGTGCGCCCTACGGCCAAATGGCATATACCAGTAGGAATAAAACTCGTTATCGCTCATGCCGAGGGGCACTGATTTATAAACATTGATACCCGGTGCCGTGCCAAAGAAATCGCCTAAGGGTACCCAGACGCTGGGCGTTGTCTCGCCATCCCAGCGAATGCTCATCACCACTTGCCGCAGGGTGTCCGTCGCTTCGCCCAGTGCTGCCGGATTGACTCTAACGTGCAAGCTGGTGATCGCCCGCGCTCCGCGCAAGTCAGCCAGGGCAGCCACCCTATTGACCGGCACGATTAGATTTTGCGTAACCTGCCTCTCACGCCGACGCCCGCCATAAATAGTCGCGGGATCAGTCCCCACTCCACTGCTGAGAAACTTATCAGCCGCAGCCAGGGCTGCTTGCTCCGGCACCCCTAAATTGCGGGTAAAGGTCGGCACAACGGTGTTTGCGGGAAAGGTGGTATAAGTGAATTGATAATAGTTACCCCATCCTTTATCAGCGACGATTTTACAAGACTTCTGATAAGGCACGGGCACATAGGAATTCCAGCCATTGGCGGTGGTGGTATGCACCAAGGCCGGATAAACAAACGGGGCATTACGGTGATCGAAGTAAGCTTTAAAAGGTAAATCCACCGTTGGCTCGGTCGCGCCATCGAGGTAAATCTTAACGTGCCCATCGCCTGGCGTCGCCGACCAGATGCGCCAGATACACCCCGGCCCATCCATCTCCGCCAGCACAGACTCATCACCTTCGTGGCGGATAATGCCGCCCCCATCCCCATTAGCGTTCCAGTTCACGTATTTATTGGTGGCCGGGTCATACACACTGGCGCGATCATAACTCGACCACTGCGCCGTCTTTTCACCCGGCAGCGGCAGCGTCGCCAATCCTTCAAGATCAGTCAGTCGCCGCACCAGATCAACATAAGTCAACCGGGCAGGCGCAGCATTAGGCGTGGCGGCGTGCGCCACATTCCCCGCCACCAGGCACAGCAGTAGAGCAAGTACAGTTCTCATTATTGTCCTCTTAAGTAAGCGACCCACCGCTAAAGCAGTGGGCTGAAACCATCTGTAAGCCCCCTAAACGGGGTTAGAGGGTGTTTCCGTGTGCCATGACAGCCCCGTTCAGGGGGCTTCTTTCCCCTCAGCCCGCTCCCTTTAGGGGCGGGTTATCGGTTATGCGTTTGCCTGATAGAAAACCGAAGTTGTGACATATCATCAGAAGCCTCCTTAACGGTTCCACGCGCTACGCAGTTCATGCACATCCAAATGGCTGAAGTTTGCGGTACCGCCGTGGGCCGCGACGGAAAGCGATTTCTCTGCCGGATTCAAGTTGATGGGCATGGGCACGTAGGTGAGGCCGTCGCTCGCGAAGACTTCGAGGCTGGTGCGATCTACATAAATGGTGAGGTTTTGCTTGCCATTGCGCAGCGGGGCCGGGGCATGGTGGCCGTTGACGATCAGTTCTTGCTGCTTTGCATTAAAGATGATGGGCACACCACGCACGTTGAAGGCAATCTCATTGGCATCGCCGGGTTCAAATTCGCACCGGATTTCTAATAGTTCACCGCTTAGCGCGGCGAGTGGGTTGGCATCGCCTTCGCGGAGGGTGAGCGCACCCAGCGCGTGCGACTGAGTGCGCAGCGATTCTAGTTCCTGCACGGGCATCCAGGTCAGGCGCGGGCCATCGGGGGTGCTTATTAGGCGCAGTTCGATGGGCAGGCTCATGGACTGGTTGAAGGGCATTCCCCCCGTTGCGGTTTGCATCCAGCCGATTTGGACGCGACGACCCTTTGGTCCATCATTGAAGGTTTGGGGCGCATAAAAGCCACGTCCCCGCTCACCTGGCAGCTTGGTCGTTTCAGGTGTAAACTGCTTGCCGTCGAAGCTGCCCACCGCATATTCCGTGTTGGCAGCGGTCAGTATCCACTTTTTATGATTGGGATCGCCATCTAATGGCAGTTCAAAGATGTCGGGGCACTCATAAAGGAAGTTGTCGCCATTCGCGCCGCCCTGGGTGATGCCGGAAAGCGTCCAGTCGCGCAGGTTGGGCGAGGTATAGAAGTGAATGGTGTGATGCCCGTCTTTTTCCACATAGAGGGCCGTAACCCAGTGTTGTGTTGGCGCATACCAGAAGACTCTGGGGTCACGATTGCCGCCCGTCACATTCTGGATAACCGGGTTGCCTGCATACTTGGTGAAGTTGCGGCCATCGGTGCTATAAGCGATGCATTGGGTAAACGGATTGCCCGCAGCGGTATAGATCAGCACTAATGGTTCCTGGCCGTTCTTGCCGAAGCCGCTGGTGTTCTTCCAATCTACGGCACCGCTGCCGCTCCACATCGCGCCAAATTCATCGGGGTAAAGCGCCTCATCCACTTCCTGCCAATGCACGAGGTCACGGCTCACCGCCTGCCCCCAGTGTTTCATGGCATCGCCCCAGCTAAAGGGGCTGTGCTGGAAGAAGAGATGGTATTCACCGTTGAAAAATGAGAGGCCATTGGGGTCGTTGAGCCAGCCGCGTTGCGCCGAGAAATGGAACTGCGGGCGCAGGGCTTCATGGTACAGATTCTGTGTGCCAGGAATGGTGTCGCTTTGCGTGACTTGCTCCAGACCATGCGAGTTATCGGGCAGTTGGTTCACCGTGACGGCTAAGTTGTGGCCGCGCCAGGCCCGCACGTCGAGGGGTGCCCACCAGTCGGGCTGTGCATCGGCCAATTCAATCTCAAAATGGCGCACCACTTTGCCATCTACATTGATAGTAACATTGCGCATCTTCGCGCCGTTTTTAACCGGAAAAAGCAGCCAGTGATTGGCCGCGGTGATGTCGCGTGAAACGTTGGTCAGCAGCTTTGCCGCAATGGGCGGTTTGGTATCGGTAAAGGTAATATTATCCACGTTAATATGCCCCCAGCCTCCTGTGGCTTCATCCACAATTTCAATATGCGCGGTTTTACCCGCCAGTTCGCTTACGTCCCAGCCGCTTGGCTCCAGTCTTTCGCTGCCGCCAGCCGCCGTGTTTGGCCCGGTCGAGGTACGAACTACTTTGCCATCTACCACCAGGTTCATGCACGTCTTGCCATCCCAGCCGCCGCCGCCAATGAGAAAGGCAATAAATTTTCGATTGACGATAAAGTCAGGCGAAGTCAGTTTGCCCCGCGTATCATCGCCACCATTATATGAGTTCACCAGGCGATGACCTTGAAAGCCTTCAACGACCATTTGCCCCGGCAAGGTGCCGGGCGCGGGACGGGTGCCAAACGCCGTACCTTCCACACGCCACGCGCCATAGTCATTACCTTCAAAATCGGCAAAGACAATGTCGTCTGCGGCCCTAACCGTTGGCGCTCCACATAGAAGTAGGGCCAAGGCCAGCGTTCCGCCCCATTGTGGGCGGCGTTGCATTTTATTTCTCAAGTGCTCTCTCCTTAAGTGCGACGCCGTCGCCGCAGCATGTCCAGTAGCACAGCGCCCAATATTACCAGGCCCAGCACAACTTTTTGCGTATAAGACTCAACATTCATTAGGTTCATACCATTACGAATCACCGCGATGATAAACGCGCCAATGAGAGTGCCGAAGATGCGCCCCTCGCCGCCCGATAAGCTGGTGCCGCCCACCACCGCCGCCGCGATGACATAAAGTTCATAACCCAACCCGTAAGTTGGCGCACCCGCTTTAAGCTGCGATGCGGTTATGACTCCACCTAACCCAGCCATCAGTCCAGAGACGACATAAACAAAAGCTAAGGGGTAGTTGACATTCACCCCGCCGAACCGGGCTGCTTGCGCGTTGCCTCCCACCGCATAAATATAGCGTCCGGTAACAGTGCGCGTCATCAGCAAATGGGCCAGCACGTACAACACTATCATCAACAGCACAGAGTTCGGCAACGCACCCAGCCCGGTGCCACGCCCTAACCACGTAAACGAAACTGGAATATCATAGAGCGACTCGCCTTTGGTCACAATGAAAGCTAGGCCACTGCCCACTTGCATCATGGCTAAGGTAGCGATGAACGGCGGAATGCGAAAGACCGTAATCATGAGGGCCGAAAAACCGCCCACTGCCCCTGCCAGCAGTATCCCAGCAAGGCTAGCCAGCAGCATCGCGCCCGGTGAAGCATTCATACCACCCCAGGCACCGATGAGCCAGGCAGTGACCACCGCTGAAAGGGCCACCAAACTACCCACCGACAGGTCTATGCCCCCCGTGACCATCACCAGCGTCATGCCTATCGCCATCACCGCAATCACGGCGATTTGATCGGCAATGTTGTTCAGGTTGCTGCGTGAAAGAAACGCGGAGCGCCGTCCACCTTCCGGCGCACGGACTTCTATGTGGGCCAGAGCTGGGATGGTGCTTTTCACAGCATCAAACAGCGGCCAGGTGCGGCAAGCGGGCGAAGTAGCGACCACATCCACCGGGGTGCCAGCACGGGCGAGACTTTCTAATTTCTCGCGCACCGTCGGCGGATCGCCCTGCGCCACTTCAGGTGGCGGGAAGCCACGCGTTTGCAATTCCTGCTGTAGAGCAGTGACGAATTCATTTTCCTCATCATCATTTTGCGACACGATCACCACATGCGCTGTCGTCCCCGGCGCACGCTCCAGCGATGCCGCTAAAGCGGAGGCCCCGGCTGCGCCCGTGGCTGGCTCATCCCGATAGGTAGCGAAGGTGAAATAGACGCACAGCAAAAGCAGCACGCCTAACATACCATAAGCAGAAAAGAACTGGGCTGAGAACCGACTGATAGCAGGCCGCATCGCTAAGAGTGTCTAAACAAAGAGATTTTAACCACCGATGAACACGGATGAGAATGAGGATATAAGATGGAGAATAGAAGATCGCATCACCCGCATCAAGCATCTTGTATCCAGCCTCCCAAAACATCCCTGTTCATCTGTGGTTAATTATTAAAAAGGTTAAGAAGTCTTTGATTTGAGGGCGGGGTCTTTTTCAGCGTCGGCCTTATGATAAAGCGAAGTTGGGATCAAGACCTGAGACGGCACTTTTTCGCCACCCATGTATTTGACAATAGATTGCACGACGGTGCGCCCGATCTTGTCCGGGAACTGAATGGAGTCCGCGAAAATCTTACCTTCTTTAATCGCTTGCTTGGCTTCCAACTGACCATCGAATCCGATGACCTTGACTTTGCTGAGGCGACCCGCTTTTTCAAGCGCCGCCACGGTGCCCAGCGCCGAGGGATCGTTGATAGCAAAGATGCCGTTCAGGTCAGGGTTCTTTTCCAGAATATCCTGTGCTACCTTAAAGGACAGGTCGCGGGCACCGCCGCCGGGCAATTGTGCTACGACCTGGATGCCCTTGGCCCCGGCAATAGTTTCCTTGAAGCCCTTGGTGCGCATAATGCCCGACTCCACTTCAGGATGGTCAATAATGGCGATTTTGCCTTTGCCGCCGAGGGCTTCAATCATGGCTTTCCCGGCGAGCTTGCCGCCCTCATAGTTGTCAGTAGCAACGTGCGCCACCACTTTGGCCGTTTTGTCCATGCTGGCAATGTCGGCAGTAAAGACCGGAATACCAGCTTTGTTCGCTGCCTGAATCGCTGTGCCAATAGCCTTTGAGTCGCAGGGGCTTAACACAATGGCGCTGACCTTCTTCACGATGAAATCGTTCACCTGGTCGCGTTGACGGGCTGGGTCTTTTTCACCAGCCGTAACGATCACGCTGTAGCCACTCTTGGCCGCTTCGTCTTGCATTGCATTGCCAATGTCCTTAAAGAATGGGTTTTCCATCGTCAGCAGCGAGACACCAATAGCACCTTTCTGCGTCGGCGCGGATGCCGCGGTCGTATTCGAGGCCGCTCCTCCTGCTGACGCGCTATTATCTCCCGCCTGCTGGTTACACCCCGCTAACGTCGCCATTAACCCGGCACAGGCGATCATCCAAAGCTTTTTCACAGGTTCTCCTTAGTAACGAAGTGGTTTTAAGATGAGAATAGATAGTGCGATGACATGCCATTTGTAATTGTGGAGGCTCATGAAGTTATATCAAAGATCAGTTGTGATAACTGCAACAGCCAGACAGCAAACGAAAGTAAGGGAGTGCTGCCGCTAAGCGTGGCTTGTGCTATTGAAGACTTATTCTGATCAAGTTATTATCCCGGTTAATCCTCTGCTAGCCTCCATAATTCTTCTGCTCACATCAGTCATTTTCTCTGCGACAATATAGCTCCACTGACCGAAAGTGCTGTCAGCGTTAACCGCGTTGACCCAGCGTTGAGCGGCTGCCGCCTTAATCTCTTTTAAAGGATCATATCCTTTGGTTTCAAGAATAAGGTGATGTCGCGTTGTATCTTTTAGGCGGATGATGAAGTCAGGCATGTAGTCGTGGCGCTGACCATTGTGCAGATAAGAAATAGCGAAACCTAAACTGGCGTTCTTAACGAAAGCTTCGACAGCGGGATGATTATCAATAAAATAGGCCGCTGACTGTTCCCATTTAGTTGTGTCAGCCACCACATAGTTCAGGTGGCTATGCACTATTTCACGAACCTCGCGTTTGGTAAAGAAATCCACATCAGCGGTGGAACCGGGGCCACGACTGGTTTCATAGCGTGGTACTTCAGGAGCTTCGCCCTTCGATGTATCGGCACGAATGTCCTCAAATAAACGCTCTACTAACATTCCGTAGTAAGGGGAAAGCCAGAGATCAATTTTTTGAGCTGGAGCAATCGCCTCAACCTTCTCATCAATATAGCGACGCACCAACGATGCCATCTGGGGGAACAGCATATGAGCGGGAATTTCACAACGCTTTTGCGCCAGAAAGTCGCGCGTGAGGACAGCGGCAATGTCGAAAACCAATTCTTGGATACGCCGATTGGCGCGATAGGGGCTAAGATCAACTGTCTCCCGCTTACCAGGCCCCAATAGAGATGGACGCCCTCGATTAGTAGGCAACGACGCTTTCATTTCTACTTCGGGCGGAATGTTCATTGGGTCGAGACACAAGGGAGCAACTGACGACCAATCAACAGTAACGCGATTACGAATGGCCTGGGTATAGCCTTCAACACGGGGGAACTGAATTTCAAATTGTGCTTTGGAAGGAATAGCATGAACATGATGGCGTTTGACTGGGGGAGGCGGCAAGGGCTGTTTGTTAGCTTTGAAGGGTACCACTTCAAACGGCACGCCAAAAACTTTGGCAACTTCTTCGGGAAACTTACCGTCTTCACCCAATTCATAATTCATGCGACGTAAACCGCGTCCTACTACTTGTTCGCAGAGAAGCTGTGACATAAAAGGTCGTAAACCAATAACGTGAGTGACGGTGTTACAATCCCAACCTTCAGTCAGCATTCCTACACTCACGATGCAACGCACATCGCGTCCCGGCGGATGCAGGTCTTCGCCGAGTTTGCGTGCAGTTTCTTCAAAGCCTGCCGGGTAAAGGGGCTGTCCCTGGCTATCAAGCGGCCATTGCCTTTTCCCCACCGTGTCCAGGGTAAAGCGCATCCATTTGGTGGCGTCATTTTTAGCTCCCCCTGAATCGGTTTCATGCACGACTTTGGAATCAACACGAATTGTATTAATCGTGCCGTTGTTGATAAAACTCTCGATCTTGGCTGGTGGAATTCCAATGGGCGGCTGGTTGAGGGCAAGCCATTCATAAACGACTTTGGCCACCTGTACATTACGACAAACAAGAATAAAAACCGGTGGGCGAGGATCACCAGTTTGCGCCCATTTGCGGCTTTCTTCTTCCCACAAGCCCGCCAGCATTGCAATGGGGTGATTGGCAAATTTAAGAATAGCTTCGGGCTTGGGGCTGGACTTTTTACCGCCCCGTTCAGAGGGCGTTAATTGCGGCAAAATCCAATGCCAGATATTGAAATAGCCTGGGATTTCTGCACCTGTAGTGTCACGCACTGCCAATTGCGGAATCTTGACTAAACCGGCTTCAATGGCTTCGATCAAACCGAAGTCACTGACCACCCACGGAAAAGGGCGGTTGGCGGCCTGTCCGACACGGCCCAAGAAATAGGGCGTTGCTGACAAATCCACACAGAAGTTGATACCACGCAATTTGCTGATACGATCCAAGCCATCAACCCAAACCGTAGCTTCTTTGAAAAACTCTTCGGCATCTTCGGCATCACCAAAGGCTAAATCTTCTTGCTCGTCTGGCTCATCGCGCTTGATGCGATAAGCATGGTGGGCTTCGTCATTCATCACCAGGATGTTGCGTTTGCCGCCGACTTCACGCCCCAGTACATCGTTGATTAAAGCGGTATCACTTTTGACGTAACGGCTAGATTCCACTTCGGCCCGGATCAGATTACCAGCACTATCATGCTCTGCGTTGAGCACACGAAGCTGCCCGGATTCAACCTGAGCCTGGAAAGCAGCCGGTGTAAAATAGCGTCTGCCGCGTGCAGTTGTCGTCTTGGTGCCGATAACCACAGTTTCCTTGCGCCGCACCTCAACCCCGGCCTTAACCACCCTAGCGCCTACCCCATCCACTTGGACTAACTGCGGCTCGAAAACGTGCCAGTTGGTGACAAGCACTCGCCCTTGGGTTAGCAGTGGCATTAAATGGGGCGGCACAATGTCACGCGTTAGATACAGGCTGGCTTCGCCTGCTTCGGGGTCGAGTTCGCGCAGGCGGTCACGAATCGTTACATTGGGGCAAACAATCAGCACGACATCAGAAAAGCGCGCATCCTGGCGGTCATTGACCTTGTTGAGAATGCTCCAGGCCGCTAACATCGCCATCACCGTTGTCTTGCCGGTGCCGGTGGCCATTTTGCACGCATACCGCAAAAATCCCGTATAGCCTTCGGCCTGTTTTTCTGCGCTGGGGTCATCGCGGGGAATTTCGATGCCCTGCTTGAAGTCGGCACGTGCTTCATTCAAAAAGATAATAGTTTCAGCGGCTTCAAGCTGCGCGAAGAAAAGACGCTTGCGCTCATCGCGGTCGTCACGCTGCCACCAGGCCAGCAGTTCGGCGGTGGTGCGTGTCACGCCGGGGTAGCCTTGCGCCCGCCATTCTTGCACCCGCTCGCGTAAGCGGTTGACCAATTTCATCTCAATGGCGATACCAGCCTCGCGTCCGGCGTAACGCTCCGGCGGCGCTTTGGGGTCACGGTAATAATAGACAGAAGCACGACGACCAACACGGCGCTCTGGCAATTCACCCTCAACAATATGCCAGTACTCACGAGGCTCTGTAAAGGGCGAATTTAGAATCGGTTCTGGGACTTCATAGGCACTCATAGGCCAAAAGCCTCCTGAATCGCGTCTAATTTTTCGCGCACTTCAGGATGAATTTCTTCCGGACGCATCAGTGCTGCAATTTCATAAAAGTCACGTTTCTCGATGCCGTGAATTCCTGCCGCCGCAAGTATTGAAGGAATTATCCTTTCACTCGCTTTGACACCCTCAAGCGTTAAATTTTCGCCCAGCGGTTCAGTTAGCAAACCGGGCAACTGCTTCTCAAAATAAGCACGCACTTCCCGTTTGCTTTCTAAGGAAATATCATCTGGCCCTATCTTCAGTTCGATAAATCTGTCAATAGCATCGGGATGAAGCAAGTAACTTTCAATCTCGTAGCGTTGCCAACGTAAACGTTGCAGCTTTCCTGCCTCGAATGCTGTCTGCTGAATCCCTTTATGATCGTCACCATCAATTAACTCGACTCCACGAATATCTGATTTAACAAGTTTTAAAATCTCGAAATGGTCGCGCGCCTTGCATCCTTCAGCACCTAACCGTTGATTAATGACTTTCTCTTTCCAAAATAAATGTGCGGTGAGGGTTTCCTTTAGGGGATGATCGAGAATCTTTGCCCATTCACGCAAAATGTCTATGTCGGTATGCCCTTCTGCATAAAGAACACCGGGGGCGTCTATAGCAAGCATAATATCAGTGTTAGTAAGGAAACGTAGTGCTTGGACAAGTTTACTGCGCTCAACTTCGTTTTCTAATAGTCTTGGGCGATCCAGCAACATACATAACTCTTTAGGCTCAACTGAGTTAATAATGACTTCTGAATGCGTGGAAATTATAAGTTGTGAATTCTGAGCCACCGCAATTGAACGCAATTCACTATAAATAGCATCCTGTAATATCACATGGAGATGAGCATCCGGTTCATCTAAGAGCAACACCGATGCAGGGCGTGTGTAAAGGAACGCCAACAGCATAAGTACCTGCTGAAAGCCGCTACCAGCACTAGCAACATCAAAATGAGGGCCATCTTCACGCATACGGTAATTAGCAATGATAGTAGCCCCGCGTGCGTTGGGGGGCAGAATTTCAAATCCGAAAAGACGCTTAATGCTATTTTGAAACTCTGGCCACACGTCTGATTGGTGCGCTTCAGTCAGTAAATTACGTATAATCTCACCCGGCCTACCTAACCCTAATAGACGGTCAAGCATGGCGCGTTGGTAGACAGGTTCTTCTATATTGAGACCTGTCATGGGAGGGATATAAACGGGTGACCAATCAAGCGTATGCAATAAGTCAGCACTGGCGTCCTTTTGGGGACGAACTGAAACCTGTTGGCTACTGTCTCGAATGATCTCCATTGTCACTTGCCAGCCATCAGTGCCGCGCACTTCGATTTCCACTGGTTCACGATGATGTGCTTCAAGCCACAACATATCGAAGTCGCGTATAGGCACAGCGTAAAACTCAGTGCGGATGATCTGTTGTTTGGCGTAAGCCCCACGATGCTTGCCGAAATCATTACGTTCTCGCCAGGCATTAAGTGCTAAGCTCCATGCAGCAATTGCTTGTAACATCGTCGTTTTGCCAGTATTATTAGGTCCAGCGAGAACCACATGCCCCGGCAGATCAAAAGTTACCTCACCGAAACGCTTGAAGTTGCGAATGACAACACGTTGAATCATCGCGCTTCCTCCAGTCTCTTGACTACCATCAGTTCATTACCCCGGTCGTCAATGACTTTCACGGCGATTTGGCCATGTTCGCCAGCGGGAAAGGTCGTACTGCGGGTGCCTGAAAGATGTTCCCAGGCGCTTTCATTAAACTCACTTTTGAGGGCTTTCTTCAAATTGTCCCAGGCGGCAGTGCGGGGGAAAAACGCTTGCGTGACATGGAAGCACAAGCCATTGTAGTCACTATCGAGGAACCAGGCGGGGACATCATTGCCGCGCCGGTGCTCAGTTTCCATCGTGACTGGGTCGAAGATATCCAGGCCCGCCAATTCTACCTGATATTCTTTATCTTTGGTTGTCTGCAAAAGTACTTCGGGCAGGCCAGCGACACTGAAAATCTGGCTGCTGCGCATGTTCTTCAACAGATCGCCCATCAGTAAATCAGGGGTAGCTTGCACGTAAGTAGCAGGGACACCGACCATAGCAGCGCAATCCTCAACTAACTTGCGTGCATTGGGTTGAATGGCAAAGCCGATCACATACAAGTGTGTGTAGCTTTTGGCGTAGGCTTCACGCGCTGCCTGAAAGACTGTATTCTCACTAATCGCGCCGTTTTCGGGGCCAAAGACAAAGGCCACTGGCTTCGCTTCGCCGTTCTCGACCATCGCTTCGGCGGACAGCGAGAGCGAACGCGCTGGGGGCCGCACGCTTTTGAAGGCGATGGTTTTATTGTCGTTCAAACGCAAGACTGGGCTTTTGCGTAGCACTTCCAGCATCCGCTCAACATACGAGCCATAATTCTGCGCGTCGGCACTACCACTGTCTTCGGTGCCGTCAGCGTCCCAATCAACCGGGGTGGGAATAGTAGCCTCCACCGCAAATGGGCCACTGACCCGCGTCACGCCTTTCTCGACTTCAGGCCGATCCACCAACACTTCTTCGGCAGGTGGTTCATTGTTGGCGATGCTCTTGAGCGTAATGTGCGGCACGATGCCGCCAACTTCTTCGCCCTTTTTGTTTTGCTTACGCTTGTAAACGAACCCACCTGATGGCCCCTGAGCCGGGTCTTTAAGTTCGTAGTAAGGGAAGGTCGCCGTCAGCAAACGTTGCCGCGTCAGCGCGAGCGGCACGCGGCTGGTATCAATCGTAATCCACCGCCGCCCCCACTGCTCCGCCACATACGCTGTCGTCCCACTGCCACAGGTCGGATCAAGCACTAAATCACCGGGGTCAGTCGTCATCAAAACGCAACGAGCAACAATCTTAGTGACTGTTTGAACAACATAAAGTTGAGCTTCTAAGAAACTACCCGCCCCTGTATCAGTCCAGACGTTTGTTAAAGAGACTACAGGAAAATCGTCGACATAACGAACGTATCTTAGTGTCTTCGCAGATTGGTAGAGCCGATTTGCCTGGGCGAGCCTTGCCAAACCCGCTCTGTTAGTCTTCCATCGCTGGATATATTTTTTACCACAATATTCAAACTCAAAAGTCGGATTAGCAGATTCCAAAGAGGTGGGTTGAAAGATTCGAGAACCTACGGGGAGAATGGTTAGATCATCACGCTCTTCAGGTGACATCCGGCGACGTTGCCCATTGCTAAGTTCTACATATTGATAGCCAGACCCTTCACCTTGAGATTTAGGTAAGTATAAAGGATTAAATTTGAGTCGTGATCTATCCTTGGCATACCAAAGCAGAAAGTCAGCGGTTACTGGTAAGACACTCTGTGAGAGTCCACCTGTTTTCTGAACAGAGATTACACAGACAAAGTTTTCTCCCCCAAATACCTCATCCATCACTTCGCGCACATGGTGCAGGTTATCGTCACTGATTTGGACGAAGACGGAGCCGCTAGGATGGAGCAAGTCGCGGGCAAGCAGCAGGCGGTCACGCAAGTAAGTGAGATAAGAATGCAGTCCCAGTTCCCACGTATCGCGGTAGGCTTGCACCATTTCTGGCTCGCGCGTCATATCATCATCGTCGCCGGATGACACGTCGCGTTTGCGCACGAATGGCTGGAAGTTGGAGCCGAACTTGACGCCATAGGGCGGGTCAATATAGATCATCTGCACTTTGCCGCCCAAGCTTTCATAGTGCAGGAGGGAGTTCATCACCACGAGCGAATCTCCCAGCACCAGGCGGTTCGTCCAATCACCAAATTCATAGGGGCGCAGCACTTGATCGGCCACCGGGCGGCGGGGGTCACCGTACAGGTCAAGCATGGAAAGCTGATCGCTGCGCTTATGGCCCCGCAGTGTTTGAATAATGGCTTCGGTGGAAAGCCGCTCATGCACGAAAAGTGGCAGCGTCGGCACATCAAACGAAAGCCGCTCGGCTTTACCGGCCCAATTGAGAAAAGGCCGACTTAACTCTTTCAACTTTTCGGCGGCAGCCTGCGCTTCCTCTAACGACTCAGCTTCAATGATGCGGCGAATCAGGGCTTCGCCCGCCTCGCGCGCGGCGTTCTGGCCGTCCCAGCTTAATTCAGGTGCCAGCGACGGATCATAGCGATAAGTCTGTGGAGCTTTTTTCTTTTTCCATTGCGCCTGCACACCCGCATCGGGCCGCAAGGGAGTTTGGGCAGCCGGATAATTATAGCTTTCGATGGGTTGCGATTTAGCGGCGTCTTTAGATGGGCGCATATTTATTTAGATCGGTGAATCAGGCGCGACATTCTTAAATACAACTTGCAATACTTCAATAGTGTATCTGAATCTTCCTTAAGTTTAGGTCAGTTATGGTAGTTTTGGCCGGATAGCTCAACGATTATAGTAAGGGCAGTGTCTTAGCCCGGCATGAGTTGGTGGTTGGTGCGGCCCTGCCAGCCATCAATGAGCAGCCAGAGCAGCACCATCGCTATATCGCCCAGCACCAAGCCAAGAAACAAGGGGGTGGTTTTGCGGTAGGTATCCACGCCGCCGAAACGGGTGATGAGCAATTTACATAACCAACCTAAAAAGGTGGAGAACCATAAGAGGTGCATTGGATAGGTGAGACCCATCAAATACCCAATGGGGTGCAGGGCGAACCAGGGAAAGCGGCTGCGCGCCAGCATCATGCCATAGGTGCCTAATCCACCTAACACCAACCACACCCAGTTCGTCCAACTCACGCCCCTGGTGCCTTCGAGCAAATCTTTAGAAAGCCGAATGACATTGTTAGGTTCGCTGCGGACATACCAGTTATTAGCGAGCTGCAAAGCCCCCTCGTGATAGCCGAGGCGCACGTTCATCCACAGTCCGATCCCCATGCTGATGACAGTGACAGCGCAGATTAAACTCAGCAGCGGACGCGCCCTAATTTTTTGATCGTGGGCCAGCTTAAAGCTTTGAACAAACGAAGGCATTAGGTTGCCCCGAATCATGTTCATCATGGCCGATTGAATAAAAGCGGCAGGCACCAAGCTTTCAGGTGGCAGGAAAGTACCGGGGCCGGAATTCACTAATTGCCCCAGAATGCCCAGCGGCAACCATGAATGCACCACGAACAAGAGGCCGCCTTCGGCCACCACACGCGTCAGGCAGATGGCGATGACCAGATACAGCAGCCAAAGCACCAGGGCCACTTGAGGACGGATACCCGCCGCAATGCTCCAACCCACAATAAAGGCAAAAGCAAGCACAAAACCCCAAAAGGCTACTGGGTAAGAAAGCGCGTCACCTTTTTCCTGCTCACTGGCCGGGGCACGTTTCAACACCCGCTGCAAAATATGCGAAAAATGCTCCCGGCCTGTCCAGAGCACGATAGCGGCAAAGACCAGAAAAGCTCCAATTTGCTGATGACCAACAAACGTCTTTGATTGCGAGGTCGGGGTGGTTGGTAGTGTGCTGGGCATATAACCCAGGTAATAGGCCATGATGAGTTGGAGTTTAAAAAACCAGAAAAAGAACCAGAGCGAAAGGGAAACTTCGCTGGCCAATAAATAGCTGATGCCCACCGCCATCGGATAGACATAGGGGGTGGCCCAGGCGATCTGGTTCCACGGCGGCTCAGTATAAAGAGGGCCAGTATCTATGCTGAGCGGCACGCGCGGCACATCCGGGAAGTAGAGATTGAGGCCATTAAGTCCCTGAATCAACACGGCAATGGCAAAACCAATCCACATTAGCCGATTGTAGAAGAGAAGTGGTAGAATGCCATCACCCCGTTTATCCAGGCCGTAAATGCCACCGTCTGGGGTTCCTTCCGTCAGTTCCAATGGCACGCGCAGCAGGGGAAAGGACAGGGCTTCATGCTCGCCCCATTGCGCCCGCAGGAGGACACTTAAACAGCCCATCATGGTGTAAAGCGCCAGCACCAACACCCCCCAGGCTATCAGGGGCACGAGCCAGGCGCTCCACGGAATCGGCGCGGCTCCGGTGCCTGTAAACCAGCCTGTAATGACAGGCTCATTATATTGATTCTGGCCATTGACCCATTTAATAGCGGGAGTGAACCAAGGCTTGAGGTGCGGCAATAAAAAATCAAGCCACCTGTTTTCGCGGGTGGCATAGTAGAAAGGCGCAATGAAGTTCGGCACCAGAAAGTTCTCTGCGCCCACCCCTGGCACCAGACACGAAAACAGGCAGGTAATGTAAATGGTGAGTATTTCATTGCGCGCAAACTGCCACTGCTGGCGCACCACCCACAGCACCGGATTCACGATCAGGAGCAGAATCAGCAGCACAGCCAGTCCACCCGCTGGCAACTGTGTGCCGCCCAGGTAGGTGTTACGCAGCTTAATGTCAATGATGGGGATGATATAACCAAACAGCACTGCCAGCGCCAACGCAAGGACTACCACTCGTCGTGTCACGCCGCCTGACTGAGTCGCAGCGCCTCCGCTTGCGCCAGGGTAAGTGACGGTATCCCGCTGGAACTTCGTTGGTGTGAAATTAAGATCAGAGTGGGTAACAACGTTAGGCTGAGTAGAGGGCACGCATACTATTTTGCCTCAAAGAGCTTTACCGGAGTAGTATTAGGCTTGGGCGTGCATCAGTTAGCGTCACTTCGATATGACATCTGCTAGCATCACCACTAGAATCCTTAATCTGTAATCAGGGATAGGGATAAAGAGGTGGAATGAAAGTTAGTGGCTGCCCCAGAGTCCTCGTTTGGTGGCCTGGGCTGTCACTTGTAAGGTCTTCAATTTCTCTTCACCAGGCGCTTCCTGCTGATTCCAAGCCGCATAACCACTGGCTATCACTTCACGGTTAATGCAGATTGGCCCTTTGAAGACCCAGCCACTGATGATTCCATCAGGGCTTGTAGCTTTAGGGTAAACGGTGAGTTCACCACCCCGCACTAATTCCTCTATAAATTGGCGTGCTTTTTGAGTGCTGCTAGTGTCCTGATCTACGGCATCAAGTCCATACAACTTCACTGAAAAAGTTTGCTCGTCCACCTTGACTGTAATAACCGCTGGCCCCGTCACACTCACTAAGCTACCATGCCACGGGGTCTCTTCACTCGCTGCTTGGAGACTTAGCTGTTGTTGCGTCTCCCCTGCTCCTTTGGCACGACGCAACTGATCTCGATGCACGTCTGATGAATCCGCACTGGCGGCTACTGGAACCTCTGGGAGCTGATTATAGCGTGCCGCTTGCTCTGCACTAGCAGAAGGCATCGGATATGCGCCAGGTTGTGGGCTACGATGCGGGGGTATTGCCAACCACGGTGAGGTTGTGGTCTCATCACTCCAATCGGCCTGTTGCTGTGCCATCTCTCGCTCCATGCGTTCCTTACGGCCTGGCGGAAGATAACCAGGAGTGTGGAGGACTGTTCTCCCACCGTTCTTATAAAAGCTACCAGTATGCAAGGCGGGCTGACGCATACGACCTGAGTTGCGCAACCAATTATCAGCATTCAGGCCGGGCGCAGGCGGATAGAAAATGTTACCCATCCGGCCTGTCATTACGCCGCCGCCTGGAAGAGTAGGCGGACCTGTAAATACTACAGGATAGCCATTGATTGTAGGAGGAACATATTTAGGTCGCGCAACCGCAGCAGAAGCAATAACGCACAAGGTGCTAACTAGGAATAAAGACTTTCCTAATCTTCCCATAACGGCCTCCTGCCAGACAAACTTTGAGTGTTAAAACTTTTTGTAACTTCTATTATAAGCTAAATCAAGTCGCAATGCGACTTAGGATAGCTAACCTACAGGCGTTAAGGGTTTGCCAAGCCGCCCAAGAATGAAAGTAGGAATTCACCTCGCCTTTTCCACTGGTGCGTTTGTTGCCTGTCGAGTAATGGTTCAATCGAACTTTGGCCGTTGACCGCCAGAGCCAGGCGCTTTCAATTCGGCAGCTAACCAAGCCAAGCCGCGCAGGTCGCTGCTTAATGTCACCTCGGCGTCTCCGCCCTGTTCGGCGATCAGCCCGATAGGGCCATGCCAGCCACTCTGCTGAATCACGCGCAGCATTGCTAGTTCATGGTCGCCTTGTGAAGGTGGAATGAGTTTGTCCGCACCGCCCTTGACCATACCAGTGACGTTCACGGCCACTACATAGGGCTGAATACGTTTCCAGATGGCCGGAAAGTTGGCGATGTCATCGTGGCCATGACTGAAGTTATAAACCATGCCGACCCCGCTTATACCTTGCTGCTTTAAACGCTCAATAATAGCGACTTCGTTGTTGGGCTGACCAAACCAGCCATTATGGTTATACAGGTGAACCTGGCAACCAGACGGAGCCGTTAAAGCCACAATCTGGCGAATGCGCTCGGCCTCTTGTTCGATGCGCTGCTGCTGTTCGGCAGGCGTTGTGGTTGGGCCGCCAGCACCCATGACCCATAATTGTGGATGAATGTGGTGGCGCTGAATGACTTCCAAAATCGCGCGCGCCGTGGGGTCGTGCGGATCAGTCGGAAACCACCAGGCCACGAGGTTAATGCCATGCTTTTGTAGGGCTTCGACTTCGGCATCAAAGGTGGGCACATGCTCGGCACGCCAGTCATAGGCAAAGTTGGTAAAGCCGAGCCGTTGCAACATGGCCGCACGCTCTTCTGCCCCGCGCTTTTTCGCGTCAAACGGCACCACGCACCAGGCCGTTAAATTCTGTTTATCGAAGAGGCTTGAGGCTGGGGCGGACGAAGCAGGCACGACGGGCAACAGCAGCAGGCTTAGGACTAATAGCGTGAGGGCAAGATTCAGCACAACCAAGTCTCCTTGCAGTTGAAGCGGTGGCCTTGAGTGTATGTTAATTGTGTCAGGGATTGTAGGGTTAGGGAATTGATACAAAGGGGCCGCAAAACTGCGTTACGCTATGCTACGCAGCGCCAACCTACACTATAAAACAAGAAATTAGCGTAAGCTCGCGCATGAAATTAGCGCCGCCTCGCGTTGCGTCCCATTGGAGTAACAAGGATTCAATTACACAGTAACTAAACGGGTCACAAACCAGAAGGCACCCATTGCGGCAATAGTTAGTGAGCCGCAGAGCACGACCTGGCGATGCAGACGAGTCTGCCATTTGAGCGGGGAATTTGATAGCCATGCCAGAGCCGGGGCACATAAGAGGATGATGGTCGCCTGCCCCAACTCCACACCGATATTAAACGAAGCAAGTGCCCAACCCAAGGCTTCACGGGGCAGACCCACCTCGGCGAGGGCACCGGCAAACCCAAAGCCATGAATCAGCCCAAAACCAAAAGCGATCCAGGGTCGCCAGTCTTTCTTTTCCGCTTTTAGCTGCGCTTGATGGACGCGCAGGTTCTCGAAAGCCGCGGCCACAATGGAAAGTGCAATGAGGGGTTCAACGATACGTGGCGAGGGTGCATAAATGCTGGTCGCAGCCAAGGTCAGGGTGATGCTATGCGCCAGAGTAAATGCTGTCACCGTCTTTAGCAGTTGACGCAGCGAGCCACCCATTAAGATGAGGCCGAACACAAATAAAATGTGATCTAACCCGCCGAAGATGTGCAGCACGCCTTCATGGGCAAAGCGGATGATGATATTGCCCACACTAACACCTTCTAGCTTTGACCCACCAATGACTACTGAGGGATGTGTCGCATCCAGCAACACCTCCTGGACAACATGGCCCTGTTTAATAACGGAAACGACCAAGCGAGAATTGACATCTTCGGGATAGAGGCGAGACAGCACTTCAAGTCTGGCAACGCTACCCTGATATTGCGTTTGCCACATAACCACATCATTGGCCGGGTCGCGCATGACATGGCTGGTGACGGGCACGAAGTCTTTATCATCCAGCCGCACCTTCAGGTGCTGGCGAATGGCCGCGTCAGGATCAGCGGCTTTTAGCTTGCTGGCATGAGTTACCACACTGAGGGTGATGTCATCGTTGTTCCAAATGATTTTGAGACCTGATAATTGGGGGTCGTGTGCCTGCCCAGCGATGCCCAGGCTCAACGTCAAAATCAATAGTAAAAGCCGCTGCATAATATTCCTGAACTGCATTTAAGATGGGACGCCATGCGGGGGCAACGCTAATTTTATGCACTATTTAATCGCTATTAGAAAATAGCGTAAGCTGGCGCAGCGTAGCATGGCGTAACGCAGTTTTGCGTCCCATTTTGAATGCACACTATCAAACAATCGTTGTATCTACTGCTCCCCGCCCGGCCCACCAAAGGGCGGTGGCCCACCGAAGTTACGGCCTGGCCTGCCAAAGGGTGGTGGCCCACCGGGACGCTGCCCACCTCTAAAACCGCCAGGGCCGGGGCCATTAGCGTGCCCGTGTCTCAAAAAGGTCGCATCCGGGGTACCTTTCAACACGCGGGGAATAATCGGCCAGTTGGTACTCAGCACATAGTAATAAGTGCCATGTGGATATTCGGGTGTGACACCAGAACGTCCATTACATTCATCCAGGTCGCCGCTACCCGCCACATACTCATAATCCGCCGTAAAAGTCCCATCATAAACGCCCCCTGGCCCTTTATCGCCGCCGGGTCGCGTGCCAGTTTTCAACCGGTAACTAGACTTCATGGCGCGCAACGCACTCTTTGGGTCATTCGGATTGGCATAGACATAAGGGGCATAGAGCGGGAAGCCATCGGCGGCATAACCGATAAGTGTCATGTGGCTCGTCGCTTTCAGCTTGTTCATCAAGGCTGTGGGCAGGCCATGATAGTGATATGCGCCATCCGGCTGCACATGCGCGTTATTCTCATCAAGACCTAAATTCACATTCACCGACAGCGGATCGTATTGCCAACCGCTATTCCAGTCGTTATTCCAGAACTCGGCGGCGCTGGGATCGAAAGCGATGCCATTGAGGGCTACCGCGAAAGGAAATAAACCTAGCTTTGTCTCCTGGGCTGCCGGTTTGGGATTGGCCAGCATACGAAACGTGTAATCCTGTTCTTGAACGGTGTTGGGATTGTGTCTATTAGGGAATTGGCCGGTGGCATGATCGGGAATCCCGTTGCTACGGACATAGCGATATATCCCCTCTAAAGTAATGCTGACTCGATTAGTCAGCGCCGCCGCAGAACTATTACCTTGCCCCCTTTGAAAACGACCGAAACCGGGGCCGCTGCGACCTGCGCCGGGGCCATTACGAGGACCGCCAAACGGTGCACCAGGAGGAGGCGTGAATTGCTGAAAGATGGCCCGCTGCTCCGGGGTTAAAATCTCACTGATGCGGCTCCGTGTCCGACGGTGTTCTTCTTCCAGTATTTGTTGAACCTGCTGCTGCTGTTGCGCCGTGAGATGTACCTGCGATAAGACTTCCTCCAATGGGCCACCCGGCGGCATCCCTGGTAGGCCACCTTGCGGGGGGCCATCAGGTGGCGCATCATCCGGGCGCGGAGGCCCAGCTTCAGCCGCATTGCGACCAGGTGGGCCATCCGGGTCACGGGGAGGTCTTGGGCCAGCCTTGGTTTGAGCCACGGTGGGTTGATAGAATACCAGTGCCCCGGTCAGTCCCATCACCGTTAGACCCAGTGCTGCTTTCCAGCGAGATTTGCCGCTCTTTTTAGTTGGGTTGTTGCCTTTAATTTTTTTCATAGGAATGCTCAAGTTTATAAATAGGGATGAAGCCATAGTGATGCAGGAGTATAGTTCACTTTAACTTTAGCTCAGTTCATCGGCGCAAACGCGATTGCGACCCTCCGCTTTAGCTTGATACAGTTGTTTATCAGCTCCGGCGATCATACTTTCAAAACTTCCTAATCTAACGTTGTCGGTCAAGCCCATGCTCATGGTGACATGCATTTCTGGATGAATCTCGTGCCAGGGATAAGCCTCAATCTGTTGGCGCAGCCTTTCACAGAGCACTACCGCTTGATGCAGTCCCGTGTGGGTGAAAGCCACCACAAATTCTTCGCCCCCATAACGCGCTACGATGTCACTATCACGGGTGTACATTTGCAGAATACGGGAAACACATTGCAGCACTCTATCGCCACCAGCATGAGAGAAGGTATCGTTGATGCGCTTAAAGTAATCAATGTCGCCGATCATCACCGTAAGCGGCTGATTGTAGCGTTCCGCCTGAGCAAAGGCGGTGGCAAACTGCTCGTTGAAGTGGCGGCGATTGTAGAGTTTGGTCAACTCATCGCGGATGCTAATTTCTTTGAGTAAAAGCGCCTGTTCACTAATCTTCTTATTCGATTGTTGCAGCTCTTCGTGGGCTTGGGCTAAGTCCGCACTCATGCGGTTAAAAGCCCCCGCTAAGACACCAATTTCATCATGCGATTGCACCCGCACCTGCTGACGCAACTGGCCCTGTCCCATCGCTTGAATGGCCGTTGTCAACTCCCGTAAAGTGCGGCTTAAATAGTTGCCAAAGACGATACTGAGAATGAGGATAAGAGCGCCCGCTCCCACGACTCCATAAAAGAGAGCTTGCTGTAATGCGCCCAGATATTCGCGGTCTTGACGGCTGTAATTCGGTTGTCCAAACGGCACGGCCAGCGCCACGACTTGACCCTTGACCACAATCGGCTCAGCACCCGCCCGCTGATTGGGAAGCGCCACATGGCCACGCAGTTCGGGTGGCCCCATTAGCACCTTACCTTGAGGGTCAAGCAGTAAAAATAGAAAAGGAACCTGTGCCCCGTCCCCTGGCCCCGACCTGGGCGCTGCTCCGGGGCCAGCACCGGGCAATGAATCATCTTCTTGCGGCGGGCCTGCGCCGGGTGGCCCGGCGTCCTCTGGCGGGCCTGCGCCATCTGGTGGGCCTGCTTCATCAGGCGAACCTGCATCTTGTGGTGGGGGCACCGCGTCTGCTGGTGGGGAGCCGCTATTGACCCCCACTGGCGCAGGCATCGTGCCCGTAGTGAGATTACCGCTCCGGGCTTGTGCCTGATGGGAAGTACGCCAGCGCCTTTCATACTGGTCAAACGGTTCTGCCTGTTGCGCCTTTTCCCAGGAGCCATAGGTGGTCAGATAGTCTTTGACGGAAGTGCGAAATTGCTGAAAGGAGTTTTCCATCAACAGATGGTTAAACTTCCGCAGCATCATGCCGCGCGAAATCATGCCGACCAGGGTAATGGCCGTCAGACTCGTTACGACCAGCGTTAAGGTGAACTTCAAACGCAATGAACGCATAATAGATTCACTCCCGCGTAAACTTCCTCGCACCTATTCATACTGGGCCAGACTGCACTTTGCACGACGCGGAGAGCCACTAAAAAGTGGCTCTCCGCTGCTTAAAGACATTCCGTTCATCACTTTCCGCTCATCACTCGCCAGGGGGTGGCCCGTCTGGAGGCGGTGGCCCGTCTGGGCCACCGGGTGGTGGGCCTTGCCTATCACGACCTGGAGGTGGCCCCTGCTGTGGGCGCGGGGGCCAGTTGTTACCTCTGCCGCCGGGCCGGTACTTATCCATTACCTCATCGAGCCGCTCTGGGGAAACGCCCAGCGTTTCAGCTAACACTTTGCGATTGGCCCGCCGCTGGGCTTCGGTGGGCTGTTGTCCTGGCCCTGCTGGATGCACCTTCCTGAACGCGGCGCGGAATTGCTCCGGCGTCACGCCTAACTCCTTGGCTATCTGAGCCACGGGACGCCCATGATCCTCATCCTGTGGCGGCGGGCCATTGAGATCATCGGGCCTGCCGCCAGGAAATCCATCCGGGCCACCAGGAGGGCCAAAGCCATCGGGCGGGGGGCCGAAGCCATCAGGGGGAGGGCCAGGCCGCTGCCGCAATTGTTGCATCTTAGTGCGTTGCTCCGGGGTCAGAGCAGCATCAATCTGTTTTTGGGTGGCGTCCAGAATCGCTTTGATTTTCTGTTGTTGCTGTGGGGTGAGCTTCAATATTTGGGTCAGGTCGTCAAGCCGTGGGCCGTCCAATCGCGGCGGGCGACGGGGGCCATTGCCTTCAGCCATGCCGCGTCGTGGAGTTTGGCCACCTTGAGCGCCGGGCTGTGCATTGAGGGGTCTGTTCAACACCAACGCTGTGCCCAGGCTGAGTGCCAGAGTGCCTAACGCATAAGCCGATGTTCTTTGCATAATTTGCCTCCTAAAGCAATCCGAGGCTGTAACGCGACCTCGTGCAATTTGATTACAGCACGTTGGAAGGTCTTAGTGTGTAGAGGTTGTCTGTAGTTTCATGGACAACTGCAAAGAAGTGTGAAGAAATGTGAAGTGACTGCTTACTGTAATTAAATCCTATGACCGTGAAGTTAAATAGTGAGTTTTAATACGGTGACAGAGGCATAAGCTAACAGACCTCACGCCAACATGAAGCTGAATGCAACTACGATGAAGGCCACCAGACAGATTACTTAAATGCCTGCTCGTTTCAATTCCACAATGGTTCGATTAAAAGCTTGCGGCTGCGAACGCGAGAGCAAATTCCATTGGCCGTTTCAATTCCATGTTGGTTCGATTAAAAGTCCCTGGAGGGCGGCTAAATATAACCGCTTTAGGCGGTTAAAGTTGGACATTTCTGGTTGTCAAAGGACTTGACACCCGTAGCGTGTTACAAGAAGGTGTCGGTGGTGAGCTTTTCCTGGCCCATGACGCGCTTTTCCCAACCACGCGGATTCTGGATGCAATAGAAGAGGACACTATCACTCTGGCCATCAATAATCTTGCTCAGATCAGCCTGGATTTGCTTAAAGTTGGCCTCGCTCACTTCGCCCTCAAAGACCGAGTTCTGCACCCAGGTGAGACGGCGGCGCAGCGTGCGGCATACTTTGCCGACGCGCTCCTGGCCCACATCATAAACGAGGATTAAATACATAGTTGTGGGGAGTAAGTGGTGAGGAGTGAGTGGTTAATGGGGAGTGGTGAAGCAGTGAGTGGTAGGAGGTGAGGGAGGGGGCACTGCAAGGTTCTGTTCTGCGCTACACACTCACGCACTCACCTATCACCTACAGGACTTACGCACACCCGCCGCTAAAGCAGCGGGCTGAGTGCCAAAAGCCCGGTGAACCGGGCTGACGACACCCCTTAGCCCCATTCAGGGGGCTTCCCGTTCAGTTCAGTCCGCTCGTTTACGGGCGGGTCTAAGTCAGTCCTGTACCTATTAACTCCACACCACTCACGCACCCACCACTCACCACTCACCCCTCACCATTAACCACTCACTCCTCACCTCCTACCACCAGATTTTAAAGGGTTCGTAGCGGTCTATGCCCATCAGGTGGCGTTCCAGGCGATAGCACTCCAGGCGCACTAGACGGCGGTAGGAAGTTTTGCGGCCTAAACCGCGGTGCTCAATCGTTTGTTTCAATCGCTCGTCCCAAGCGGGCAACAGAATCTTACGACCACTCTCTTTGAGGTAGCAGTAATTCAGCCTTTCATCGAAGTGCTCTGGCCGCAGTTCACCGTTGTTAATCAGCTTGAAGATGAGGCGGTCGCACAGGATCGGCTTGAAGATTTCCGCTATATCCAACGACAGCGAATAGCGGCGTGCGCCTGGCTCATGCAAATATGAAATGAGTGGCGATAGCGGTGTGCGATAGATTTCGCTCAGGGCGAGGGTGTAACAGAGTGAATTGCTGAAGGACACTAAGGCGTTGATCGGATTATCGGGAGGCCGTTTGACCCGCCTGGTGAACTCGGCCCAGGGCGCAGTCAAGATCAACGGCCACGCCTGGTAGTAAGCGGCGCGCATGGTGCCTTCGATGCCCATCACCGTGTTGATGTCGGGCGCGGTGGCAATCTTTTTACGCTCCGTTTCGATCATGGCGATGACGCCGCCCAGGTCGCGCCCCCGGCTGGCCGACCCATAATACTTGAGATTCTTGAGAATATTAAAAGACGCCCCCTCCACCAGCGACCGTGCCAGCGCCAGACGTTTCTTGCGGTCTGCATAGTGCTCCACTTGGCGCACCAGTAAATGGCCGGAATTGATTTCCTGGCGCGGCATAATCGAAGCCGAGTAGAAGCCATAGTAGTTGAAGATATGCACTGGGACATGATGGCGGGCTAAGAAGTTCAACAGCTTAGTATTAAAATCCATCTCGCCAAAGACATAAAAGGCTTCGACATCTTCAATCGGCACCGGGCGCTTGTGCAACACGGGTCGCGTCGGAATGCGGAGTGGAGAGTGCGGAATGCGGAGTAGCGGGTAGAGCCGCATCACTTTCTGAACGGGCACTCGCTTGGGGAGCATCGTCGGTCGTCTCGTCTTGCGTCGTCTCGTCCCCCATCATGTCTGGTATGGCATTTCCCACTCCGCATTCCGCACTCTCCACTCCGCACTCTTCCATGTCTTCAAGGACGTACCCGGCCTGGGCTGCGGCATCGGCCAGGGCGAGTTCATCGGTATCCTGCCGCTCGTTCGCATACTGCCACAGATAGACCGTGTTCTGCTGTCGCGCTAACCGGCCATTCGAGAAGATGTAATAGTTCCTTTTCATAATGAACTCACTTGACGCATCCGCGCCGATGGACTTTGACCCACGGCATCTTTTGGCTGCACCTTTTGGCTGCACCCTCTGGTGCGACTTGCCAACGCTCCTGAGTAGCGGCTGAACCGTTTTCGCGGCGGGTTCAAACCAATGAGTAGAGGTTCGAGCACGGAGCGTTCGTGCCCATCCCCGCTGCTTTCGTTTCCAATAACGGAGCGTCCGTTTTCATCCCCGGACGCTCCGTGCTCAACAACGGAAGCTCCGTTCCCAATAACGGAACGTCCGTGCTCAACAACGCTTCGTCCGTTCCCATCCACGGAAGCTCCGTTCTCATCCTCGGAGCGTCGGGGGATAACCATGAAGCGTGCAGGGACATCAATACAACGTGCAGGCTTGAGGCGGGCAGAGCACGCTTAAACCCAGCCCACCCACGCTGCACCCCGCCACTGCCACCCCAGGCCAGCCGCTATACCCGGAACCGCCCCAGGGCCACTATCCAGCAGGCCCACCCTTAAACCCACCGCCTGATATGACCCGCCGTTGCGCATCGAAGCTAGAGGTTAGAGAATCGTAATAGCAAAGGCTTACGAGCCTCTATTCTCCATCTTCTATTCTCGATCTTGCAGCCGTTCTTGGCGTCCTTGGCGCTCTTGGCGGTTCAAATCTCACGACCAGCACAACTCAAAATAAGCGCACTTTTCGCAGAAGCGTTTGGTGGTCAGGCGCGGCGGCACCTCGCTCGATTCGAGGATGCGCTCGATATCTTTGAGCACCATTCTCAACTCTGATGTGGCTTGCGGGGTCAATTGCAGACGCTCGGATTTCTTGAGCAAGGGATAATCAAGCTGCCCCACCGCCTCAATGCCTTTGGAGTGGAGATAGTAGAGGTAATAGAGCATCTGCATCCGATGCGCCGCCTCCACACTGCGCCCCTTCTTGACCTCGTGAATCGTCTTGGTGCCATCCGAGTTATCCTGCAATTCCATCCAGTCGAGCACCACCCGATCATCAAGGGCAATCTCTTTCTGCTCGCGCTTGTAGGTTTCCTGCCCGACCAGTTTGCCGATCTGCACGATCTCATGCTCGCGCTCCATCGTAATGTCGTGCGTAAACAGCCACAGCTTGCGATGGCACACCATGTAGTAGTTGACTTGCGTGCCGGTGAATTCAGGCAGTGACATAAGACTCCTCTTGAGAACCGCTAAAGGCCCTTGAGCCGAGATGAGGCCCTAACTGAGAATTTGCACTATCTTATGAATGACTTCTTGCACTTTCGCAGGAGCTAAAACACCAGCGCGATAAACGATGATGTTGGAGTCCGCCGTAAAGATGCGATTAGGCCGCACATTGCTATCCTGGCGCAAACCGCCGTGCGTAAAATCCGCAGCACTAAGACTCACCACATAAGCATCACTTTTTGCTTGACTGGTAATCTGGCACACGATGACATCATCGCCGGTCAGTTCCGCCAGAACCAACAGGGGGCGTCTTTTCGCGCCACTCAGGTCAGAAAACGGAAAGGGTGCTACCACCACATCACCTTTTATAAATGCGCCCATGCCGCCTCCTCTTCGGGACTCTCCCAGTCACGCGCCAGCACCGCTTCGGAAGCCAGCATTGTCTGCCGCGACTCGGATAAATTCTCTAACTTGCGTTCAGTTTCCTGTTGCACCAGGAAGGCGACGAAATCATAGACTAACGCCTGCTTCTCTGGTGGCAACTTCTGTAACTGCGCCTCAATCTGCTCTGTGCTTGCCGTTGCCATAAACTCTCCCTACGATGTTAAATTAATCCATTATCACGCCGCCACAATCAATTTGGTCAAGCAATAGACCCAACTCCTTATCATATTTCGCCCTTGCCACATAATAAGATTTGGGTTTCTTGTCCAGTTGTATTTCGTGTCGTGGCAAGGCTTCCAAATTACGAAGTTTCATTCCTTGTCCAAGTGAAATAGTGGCGAGGTATTTCATGGCACCAAAAAAGTCTTTCGTTGTAATAGCTGTTACATAAGACTCCTCAAATTCTTGGGGCACTACTTGAACTGACTGAATCAGGTCATAGAATTCTTCTTCTCGCTCAGAAGCATCGAATGGCACCAAGCCCGCAATCACTTTACGAAAAGCATTTGAAGCCTCATCAGAAATACGCTGTTCTTTATCATTGTAGCCACATTTATAAACACGATTTACATAGGCAGCGACCTTGTGCTGCGTTAGTAAATCTTCCTCTTGCAGTGTTTGCAAAGTAAGTTGAATGCGATCTATATCATAGAAATAGCCATCATTCTGGCCGCCTTGCGTAAAGATGTGAACAGGCACAATACCCTTTTCGCCTCTGCGATTGACGCGCCCGAACCGTTGAATCAGCGCATCTATAGGGGCAGGTTCGGTGAAGATAGTATCGAAGTCTAAGCCCAACGAGACTTCCACCACTTGGGTGCCAACTAAAAGCTTAACTTCCCCTAACTGTTGCTCAATTTCTTCACGGTCTCGCAATATAAAACGACCATGCAATAATGCTTTTGAATCAGTGCCATCATAAAGTTGTTGATAAACCTCTTGTGCTCTTTTAACTGTATTACAGACAACTAATACCGTTTGTCCTGCGTTTAGAGAATCCCGAATTTTTTCTATATGAGAGGTAATCTCACCTGTTAATTTCTTGACGCAATGACGCGGCGTGTTGAGCAGTTCCTTATCGTCTGCTCTATCTACATCTAGTCGCTTTTCTGTAAAAGTAGGCAGTAGGCTCGTTAGTTGAAACTTCAAAAACTCAGGTAAAGTTGCTGACATAAAGAGGAATCGTGCATCTAAAGAATGTAATTTTTCCAACGCAGTGAGCAACAGGGCTGTAGTGCGAGAATCATAAACGTGAATCTCATCGAAAATGAAGATACCGCCTGCAAACTCTGCCCATTGCATTTCCCAACCTTTTACGCCGAAAAAGGCTTTGATAATTTGGAACGGTGTGAGTATCTTGATAGGCCGATATATCTTACGGGAGAGACCTTGAATATCTTTAGTCGCCTTGGCAGCAGCCTTTGGCTCATAGTCCTTATCGCACAAGTATTGATAAAGAAAATAGCTTGCTTTGCCATGCAATGCGCCAACACTATCACCTAAATCGTATCCATCTTTAGCATCCTGAAAGCGATGCAACATAGCGTTGATGCTGGCTGTGTAGGGTAAGACGTAGAAAATTCTACGTCCACTATCTTGTTGGTTTGCGGCCCATAAGAGACTCGCTTCAGTCTTGCCAGAACCAGTGGGAGCCTCTAACACTGCATGGCCTTTAACGGCTCCAATTTCTTTTTGGAAGGTACGCGGCTCAACACGTAAATGTCTTGCTAAATCTTTGACACCTTGCAGTAAATTCGCTTTACCGCCCGATGCCAGATGGTCACAAGCAATGACTAAACCACGCAGTAAAATCGCATAAGGTGAGTGCAATGCTTTTGCATCCGGCGATTTTTGAAACCACCAAACTGCACTGCGAAACGCATCTTCTATTTCATCCACAGACTGAGGAATTTGTGGACAGGGCCAACTCTGCCCCAAGAATTCTTCAGCCGCATTAGGTACATTTATTAGCCAATCTTGCACATAGGAAAAATTTGGCTGCAATTCGGCCCGCTTTTGTTCCCACTCTAATGTGCTTCCGATTGTACTGAAGACTCGCTTCTCACCATCCCCACGTAAGTCTGTAGTAGTACGATGATGGGTAATGACAGCCAACATAATCGCCTTACGCTGTAATTCATTAATACCATTTAAGAACTTCACAAATCCTGCTGACAGAATCTCATGCCGGTAATCCCACGGCCCCAAGTCATCAAGCATATCTTGAAAGCCAGTCGCGGCCTTGCCTAAATCATGGAGATAAACAGCCAAAAAAAGGTGCTGAAAAAGATGTTCCTCACCACAAACCTGCGGTAAATATGGCATGGCTTGTCGGATAGATCGCAACACCGATAAACAATTCCAAGTGTGTTCGTGCAGTGTTTCGCGCGGCTTGGATTTGGCATCAATAGATTTGGTCATGCTTTGGCCTCATGAATCCACACGCCCCAGTTTTGGGTCATGTCAACCCAGACCTCATCTGTATAATTTTGAAAATCCTCAACCAGCAAGAATGGTCTTGTGCCTACTGCGCGCCGTGGAATGTCACCAGTAAAATGTGTAGGTAAGGCATGGACTGAGCCATAAATCTGCATTTGTGGAAAGGGCAGAATTGAGTGACCAAGTTTGACGTTTGATTGCTTTTGCAGGGTCACTTCTTCCGTAGCTATGATCTGTGCTAATTCCGTAGAACGTCCCAACACTAAAGGGTAATATGGCTGGCGAAAAGCATCGGCAAAAGAAAGGTTAGTAACGTAAAGATAAAGCTCCGGCTCGAAAAGCACCTCCCGGCGAATTACGTTGGTGCCTGCTTGCAGGGTGCCTGATAACTCGTATGTTGTTTCCAAGTCGGTGCCTTTGCCGTGACTATGAAAAACAAACCCTAGTCCAGTATCGCGGGGTGTCACTAACTCACCCCGTGCCGCTGAGAGCAACCCGTACAGGGTGGATAGCGGAGGCAGAGGTAACGAAGGATGGACACCAACCGCAAAGCCTGGATAGCGAAAAGAAGCTGTCCATCCTTTCAGATGTACACGCAGAACATTCATCTTGGCCTCACGAATTCATGTAATCTTCAAGTTTGCCAGCAAACTCTTCAACCGCTCGTTTTGGCGAGTGCAAATGAATGCGCTTAGTGCCTGCTAATTCCGCTTGTAAGGCTTCTAAATCCGCCTGGAGTGAATCTTGGAAACCTTCTAAGCGGCCAATGAAAATATCGCTCAAAATGACATCGGCGTAATCAACAATGACTTGCTTGAGTGCTGTCGTATTGATGAGTTTCTTTTCGTCTTGAGTGGCAATGTTCATGAAAAGGTTATTGCCGCCTGCTATCACAGCTAACATAACAAATTTTGGAGTCACATCCGTGTGATGAAGCGCCTGCTTTGCTCCGCCTGATAAGAAGGGCAAGGCAGCCAGCGTTTCTTTAGCACGTTTGGCCCGTTCTGGTTGCGGCAAAACCCAATCTTTTCCCTTTTGAGATAACCTGTTATTTTCTCGCTCAGTTGCATTACTGCTTTTAATTGCTTCCTGCATTATAGGTTTCTTGATGTAAGCCTCGTCAAGATTCTTGAATCCAGTGCGGGCTGAACTTTGGAAGACGCCAACTGCGCTTAGTTCAAGAGCGAAAATCCCTTTCAATATGGTGGAATAGAATTGATGCTCATGTAGCACAGGGTTATCTTCCTGGCGTGTCATAGAACCAAAATCATCCACTATTTGTTGGGGGGTCACGGAAACCAGGGGAGAATTTTTGAGAGGAGAGAGGCGCGTTAAAGTTCCTCCCTCACTAGCGCCTTGCGCACGCATGTAACCAAAAACATCATCATCAGGATAGATAAATGGATTAGCACTCGTGAAAGCTATTTTCTTTTCGCGGGTAATAGGCGACATAGGCCATCCAAACTTCTCCTGTAATGTATCACGCCACCAACGACGCCAAGCTTGAGATGAGACGTAAGGGTAAGAATCTCTACCACGCCGAATTACTTTAACCGCGATTTTATTTTCTGTTCGCTCACTAACATCGGCACCGGCATTGTTAAGTGCTGAGTGGGGAGCGTCAATAAGAACAAGACCAATAGCATTTTTCGTCATCACTCATTCTCCTTGAAGTCACTATCTAAATTCTCGCTTGCATCGCTAACACTATCTTCTTCATTCTCTCTGGGGTCTGGTAAGTCCTTAACATCTTTATCCTTAAGCCAAGTATGCAATGTCTCATAGATTCGGAATAAAATCAAATCGCGTGTTTCGTTCCAATATTGGTAGCCCTCTGGGAATAGGTGTTCTACATATTCATCAAAGGTAAAGAGCGGTTCCTCCGCTTTAGCAGCTACACGATCACGAGTGCAGCGTATAAGAACATTACGAAAAGCCCCATAATTTCGAGCGTAAGATAGTTCTCTCAGCCGCTTCAAATTATCTTGTTCTTTAATCATTGCGGCTAACTCATCAGCAACCTTTTTAATAGTTGCTATACGTTCGTTCGACATTTGCAAAACCTCCTGAAGATAAATTTCTAATAGACCCCAAGGGGCGTAGACTTCACGGCGCGTTCGATGATAAAAGTGGCGTATTACAGGCTGATCGCGGAGCAGCTTTTCCAACACAAAGTTTTTCTGACTCTTCCGTTCTTCCTCTTGGTCTTCCATTGTTTCAAGAGATATGGCTCGTCCTGATTTCACGAAGTAATAGTTACGTCGCAATAACTTACGCCAGTCACTATAGAATGGACTTTGCTTGACACGCGCTAAGAAGTAGAAAACTGGGGCACGCATATCATAAATTTTCAGAGGTTGGGCCTTGGGCTGGTTGTAGTTATCAAAGTGATAAAGCCTTACTGCGGTGTAACGATCGTAATCACCAAAATCGTGGTTATTAAGTATTTTCTCAATAACGTGAAAGAAAGCATTAGTAGCATTATTGTAGCCCTCGTTAAAGCAGCCCGTGAAATTACCACTGGCCTCTTGTTGATCTATTTCTCTTTTAGCTTCTCGTGACCACTCTTCTAACACATTAAATGAATTAGAGTGAAGAACTACAAAACGCTTTTCATCATAATTGGAGGTATAAAAATTAAGTGGCGCGCATTGAATAGCATAAATACAATTAGGACAAACGTCAGCACCGTTAATCCCGCTTGGGAAAAAGTTTTTGAATGCTCCACTACCATTTAAAGGAATGTAAGTCTTATGAGGAACTATATCTAAAGGAAGGTCTGTTTTCTCTTGCTTCGTAAGTCGAAGTGCATTCCGCCTACCACAGAAAGTACAGTTGCCGCCTTGTTCTAATTGTTGTATTCTCCCGATTAAAAAATGTATCAAGCTCTTTACTACTTTCCTACGGCGTGCTGCAAAAGCTGGGTTAGTAAAAGCACCACCTGGAAAAATGTTCTGCATACTCTTCAGCCATGCTGGTGTGAGATAAACTCGCAGCATCAATTCACTGACAGCCTTCACATCTTCGATGGTTAATGATTCTGGCTTCTCTTTTTCCGTATGGGCTAATAAAGCCCCAATACCATTATCAACAAATGGATTACCTGTCCATTCAAATAGGCTCATTGATAATTTTCCTTTTGAATCTGTAGGGGATCGTTAATGAAGAGCGACCTGCGGCCCTAGACGTGCCCAGTCTCAAAGACCGCCCCGGTAGGAGCACTTCAGCACGCCAGGACGTTCAGCGACCGTTCGGGCCACAGGAACCTTTATATTTCTATCATATCCTAATGTGCTACTTAACTGCACTCTTCACCACCTCAACCATGCCGCAGCCACCGGCGTTCTTTTCGCCCAGGCCGCATTCATAGCCGATGCGGACGAGGTCGGGGGAACCCGTTAGCCGTAAGGGAGCGAAAGCCCCCACCATCTGGATGTCTTTATACGTTATCAATTTGGTGCCCTTGTGGATGGCCAGATACTCCGGGTCGAAGTGGAGCGCGAGGCGGGTGTCGGGGGGTGCGCCACCGTGCAGGGCGGCATATTTGCCCAACAGGTTCTGCCCGATGCGCTCGCTCCAACCGGGGTCTTTGGGGCGAAGGTAGCGCGTCTTCCGCTGGCCGTCGCTGGTTTCGCCGACGCCCACCACAATCGGCGAGAGGCACTTCAAGTGCATGGTGGCGCTGAATTCAGGCGGCGGCAGGGTCTCCACTTGCGCGATGGGCAGCGCCGCCTGGCCCACCTGCAACCGGTGGCACGCCAGCAAGCCCGTAGCGAACTCCTGGAGAAACTTCTCCACTGGCGAGGCCACATACCACTCCACGGCCCCCGGTTGCAGCCATAGCTTTTCCTGTCCGGGCTGGCTGACATCCAGGCGCGAGCGGCCCGCCCACAACTGCGAGAAGGTGAACAACTTAAAGCGGCGATAAGCGCCACTCCCGGAAGCGCCTCTCTCTACTGCCGCTAGGTCGTCTAACCCGGCAGGAGCATAGCCCTCGCCGTGCAAGAACTGGGCGTAGTCCGCATCCGCCTCCCGTAGAAAGCTATAAATCGCGCCGGTGAGCAGGTGTTGATAGTTCAGCGGAATGGCGGTGGACTTTTCAATCTGTAGGGTCACGCGCAGGCGCATAGTTTCCTTCGCATAATTTCCCTTTACTTCCAGCCGACTCGTAAAACATTATAAGCGGGGCAACTGGACATGTTGTTGTCGTTGTGCAGCGCCCCAGAAAAATATTTTTCGTTGGGCGGCCTGGCTCCTCTGCGGCCCGTTGGCCGACGCAGTGCGTTAGCCACCCAGAAGAAACGGTGGCGTTTGGCTCAGGCGCGATATTTGGCGGCAATGGCTTCGACTTCTTGCCAGAGGGCGGCGCGCAATGCAGGCGGTTCTAAGACCGTGACTTTCGCGCCCCAGTGCAAGATTTCGTTGCGGATTTCTTCCAACCCGCTGACTTCCCCGCGCAGCAGCAAGCCCGCCGCGGTTTCTTCCAGGCTATAAGGGAACTCCCACTGCCGCCGTTTGGCCCAACGCGCGATAGCGGGATCAAAGAGCAGGGTGATGGAGGTGGGTTCACCGCGCAAGGTGCCCACGGAACCCCACATATACTTTTCGAGGGAAAAGTTTTTAGGCGGCTTAAACTGCTTTCCGGTGGGGCGCACTTCGAGGATGGCATCTAAAGCGAAGAGCCGAATCTCGTGCCGCCGATGGCAGTAGGCCGCTAATTGCAGATACCCATTGCGTGGCGCAATGCAATAGGGATCAACCTCGCGGTAAGAGATGTCATCCCGCGAGAGGGTGTGATAGAGGATTTCAACTGTCTCATGATGCAGCGCGGCACCTGCCAATTCCGCCAGACGAGCCGACCTATAGTCGCGCCGAGCACCTGTGCCCTCGGCCAGCACGCCCCCAATGCCAGCGAGTTCTTCCCGCAAGGCCAGGGGCAAGGCAGCGGTCAGTTTATTCCAGGCCGTGCGCGCCTGCGCCGCACCGGGCAGACCGCTCTTGCCCAGGCCAGCAGCGCAGGTCATGGCTAAAGCAATTAGCTCCGACGCGCATAATTTCACTTCCCTGGAAGGCAAAGGCCGATCTAACACCAGCGACCGTCGTTTGCGATCATAGTGAAATTCCATTTTGGCCTCTTTGAGAAAATCACAGTCGCGCTGAATCGTTTTAAGGTTGCAACCGCAGTCCTCAGCCAGCTTCGCATAGGTGATGCGCTCGCCGCTCTCCAACGCATTAGCAATAATAAAGAGCCGCGTCAAACGCCGCAACCGGTCGTCTTGGAGAGAAATAGCAGTCATAGAAAAGTCCCGCCGTGTAGAAACCCTGAGTGCAGAAACCCTGATGTGAAGCCAAGAGTTATTAACAGCTTAATCGGCCTGGCCTGCTTTGACAAGCACCTAACCATTGGTGCTCCACAGGTGCGGCCAAAGGGGTGAGGTTGATCTGGACTACTCGCGCAGCAGTTGTGCTGCGCGAGCGGCCACTAGTAACGGGTGCTTAATTGCTGGTTAATTGCTGGTTAATTAACCTAAGTTGCCACCTGCCATATAAAGTGTCATTTCGAGCGGAGCAAAGCGCAGTCGAGAAATCTTAGACCCAAGACTTATACGCATACAGGAAGATTTCTCGACTCCGCTCCACTTCGTTACGCATCGCTCGAAATGACAGGCTCATAGGCAGCAACTTGAATTTAAGTTTCCGATGGCGGGAGTTCGTTGCGTTCCAACTGTTCAAGTTGTGCGGTAATACTCTGCACTTGAATTTCCAGTTGAGCAAGGCGTTGTAGGAGCTCAGCTTGCACTTGATGAGCCAACTCAACGAGCTGCTGTTCACGACGATGCGCTACTAATCCGGCACGATTAAGATGGAGTCTCTCTATATGGAATGTGCCAGTAAGGGTTATAGGTCGCAGATTGCCATCATCCTGTAAGACCAGGTGTTCCGTGATTCTGTCGCGCAGCGGATGCAGGATACGTTGAACCGAGTCAGGCTGCCAGTAGTCCCCTTTAAATTCATTACACGCATGACAGCAGTAGACCCAATTCTCTGGCTCGTCCAAGCCACCCTGCGAACGTGGCTGGAAGTGGTCAACCGTTAATTCTGCGCCAACCGCCGTCTCACTGACACCACAATAGCCACAGCGAAATCCATAGTATTCCCGGAGTGCAGTGCGTTCCGACAAGCGCATCAGCCAGTATGTTCCAATTCAGCTAAAGACTTGCCTAAAATATGTGCCAGTGCTGCATCAATATTGCGGCGCTCCTGGGTTGCTTCTGTTAGAGTGGCATGAAGCCTCGCTCTTAGTTCCTGTTTGCGCTGCAATAAGGTTTGCAAGGCGAGATTTTGGGCTTCAAGGGTTTCCCGCTCGTGGCGTAATTTGGCGGTTGCAGGGGTCATATAAGTGTCTTCAGCCGCTTCTATTTCCTGAATTAAGCCGGTCAACTCGACCTGTTCAGCTTCCGTGAGCACATGCGCTAGCTCACGCTGGCGCAAGACTTCAAAACGTATCTTTTTTGGCTCGTCCCACATATCGCACCGTCTACCCCTTACCCTTCAATCTACTCTAAATCAGCCCCTTCTGCCATGCTGCGCTTCCTATCTTTAGAGGTGTTTATCTACACCTACCTGCTGACACATCTCAAGCACCGGACAGCGAGCTTAGTTGCTTATCTTATTTACTTATAATGAGCTTAATTGCTCAGCAGGTTAGCAACGGCTAACAGCGATTGTGCGGCCTGGATGTTCAAGGGCTTAGAAAACAAGAAGCCTTGTCCGTATTCACAGTCGAGGATTTTTAATTGTGCGACCTGCTCCGGGGTCTCAATGCCTTCTGCGACAACATCCAAATTTAAATTATGGGCCAGAGCTATAATCGTGCGCACGATTTCTCCGGCATCACTGTTACTCATTTCCCGCACGAAGGAACGATCTATTTTTAACGTGTTAAAAGGCAGGCGATGCAAATAACTGAGGGAGGAATAGCCAGTGCCGAAATCGTCAATGCTCAATTGTACGCCCAGAGCCTGAAGTTGTTGCAGCACAGACGCGGCGGACTGGGGATTATCTATGATGGCGCTTTCGGTGATCTCCAGTTTCAAGGTGGCAGGGTTCAATTGCGTTTCCTGCAAAACCCGCTTAATGTCCTTAATCAGGTCAGGATGGCCAAAGTGTCGGCCTGAGAGATTCACACTCACTGTCAAAGGAGGTTCAGCCGGGAACTCCTGCTGCCAGGCGGCGAGTCGTTGGCAAGCCGCCCGCAGTACCCAACGATCAACTTGCATGATAAGGCCAGTCTCCTCAGCCACCGGAATAAACACAGCGGGGGAAATCAGACCCCGTTCAGGATGCTGCCACCGCACCAGTGCCTCGAAGCCAATAACGCGATTATTATCGAGTTGCATAATAGGCTGATAATGGGCTTCAAACTCTTCTCGCTCAAGGGCCTGGCGCAGATCAGCTTCCAGGTGTAAGCGGGCCACTGCCTGTTCGTGCATCGCGTTGTCGAAGACGGCATAGCTGGCTCGCCCCTGGGCTTTAGCACGATACATCGCAGTGTCCGCATCACGCAGTAACGCCTCCAGATAGTCGGTCGGTACATCTTGATCTGTCAGGTGGAGTTCACCCCCCGCGATACCGATACTGGCCGAAATAAAAAGCGGACGATCATTAAGCGTAAAAGGAGCTGCCAGGGTATTCTGAATCCGTTCCGCGACATGGGTCGCAGCCGTCAGGTCTCCGCTATCCTCCAGCAAGATCGTGAACTCGTCACCCCCCAGGCGGGCCACAGTGTCTCCCGGACGCAGGCATGGCTCAAGCCGACGGGCAACCGCAATTAACAATTGATCGCCCACCGTATGGCCCATGCTATCGTTGACGACTTTAAAGTTATCCAGATCAATAAAGAGGACAGCAAAGCCTACTTCCGGGTGACGTTTGGCTCGTTTGACCATAAGACCAAGACGATCCATAAATAAGGTGCGATTAGGCAACCCGGTCAGAGCATCAAAAAGGGCACTCTGTTGGAGTTGCTCTTCGGATTTCTTGCGCTCTGTGATGTCGCTGATAAAAGCACTGAAGAGATATTGACCTTTGTGCTCCACCAGTGAGATTTTTAGATCAACGGGGAATTCATGTCCATCGCGGTGCAACGCGGCCAATTCGAGTCCCTGATTTAAGACTCGTCCCTGCCCGGTTTCCAGGAAACGCTTTAATCCCTGCTCGTGCGCCTCCCGGTAACGGAATGGGATAATCATGGTAGCGAGCACTTGGCCCACCGCCTCATCCTGGGACCAACCAAAAATAGCCTCGGCCTGAGGACTCCATTCAATAACATGCCCGCTCTGATCCATACCGACTACGGCGTCCAAGGCATTATCTACGATCAAGCGATAGAGTTTTTCGGATTCTCGCAAGGACGCTTCGGCTTGCAGTCGCCCCTCCAGGCTGCGATAGAACATGACGAATGCACTCACTGCAATCAGCATGACCAGGATCGCAAAAGTCGCCACAAAGCGCTGTTTGCTTTGCCAGCTTCGTAACTCTGTGGCCATCAGTGTATTGGCGTCATGACAGATAGGGTCACAGAGTCCAAATTGAGCGGTTAGTGTAGACTGGCAGGCTTGATAATACTGCTGCGACGGAATGTTAATGTAATAAGCCCCAATGAACCGGTTATCTACCAGGTGTAAGAGTGCTACAGTCTGCTTATCCACTTGGTCTAAATTGTTAAGCTCATGCTGCAAGGTCGGGTTGTAACCAACAGCAACTTTTATACGATGACCAACCGCATACTGTGAACTCTTGATGAGACCGCTGCGTAGATTTAATTCTTGAATTTCTTCATTGGTAATGCTCTGGCTGCCGCGTGCCAGTACCAGTTGGCCCACATCACTGATGTTAGCGGTTTCCATAGCCAAACTGGGCAATTGAATAATGCCCGCGTTGATGAGGTAATAGGTATCCAGGTGGGACTCTAGAACGAGGCCGGAATTATCCGCGACATCTCCGATGAGCGAATTCAGAGAGACGGCATTAGGCACCGCGTCATAGAGAAAGACCGTGATCTGGCCATTATGGGGATCGAAAAGACTTTTGATGTCGTCCGGTTTGAGGTTGTTAGATTGGCTTTGAATCTTCTCCCACACGGCTTTGAGTTGATGCCACTTTTCCGTAGTGTGCAGAGTGGCACCAAGCCGCTGCTCAACCCGATCAATCTCTTTAATATCGTTGTCAATAACGATTTGTTGTTGTGCTAAGCGTGGTTTTAAAACAGCGGGAGTGGCGAGTGAGGCATTGGCCAGATTACGATATTGCAAAACGTCCTGAAGCAGTTTCATCAATGGTTTCTCATACTCTAAACCAGAGATTCCCTGCTCCGTCTCGCTGATATTAGCATTAATTTCTTTGAGGAGAAGGCTGAAGATAATGATAAACGGGAGGCTGAACACGAGCCACAGCGCGGCAAAACTGGCTCTGCTCCAGACTGAACTTTTCACCGCACTCCCCTCCGCCTTGAACTTCTAACTGCCGATTTTGTCCCGCTATCGCTGCAAAGGTAGCTCAACACATGCCCAAGTCACTACTCCGTTGCTCAGACTTACCCCGACAGATTATTCACTTTTCGGTCTTTAGAGACTTAAAATAAATGAACTTTCTATGGTTTTACTGGGTGTCATGCTGAGCGCAGCGAAGCATCTACTCACGGTTACCATAGAGCAGGAACTTTAACTATAGCTCTAAAACTCCGCAGAGCAGATGCTTCGCTGCGCTCAGCATGACAAACTCCTCTATGACCACTTTTCATTTATTTAGGTGTTCTTAATATCTTTATCCTAATGCTTCACAGACCATCCGTTTCTAATGAAAGGTGCAGAGCTTAACCTGCTTAGCGCCTAAAGCGTGCGCCAGGTCATACATGGCTTGATTAGAAATACGATGATATTGGGCATCGGCAGTTGGGCCAAAATGGGTGTCAATATCATCCATGACTTTCTCATGAACACGGTGCGATACCATCTTATCCAGCAACAGTTCGATATAGAAGGTGTTATGATCCAGCCCGGTCTTGACCAAGGTCGAAGCGAGTGCCTTACCTTTCAGGTGGCCCGGCGGGAACTTGACCCCGGCTTTGGTTGCCACCTGCACTGCATCTGCCACCACGAAATCAAAGACCTTCAACCAGGTGGTAACGTTGGCCGCGCCATATTGTTTCGTGAGTTTAGCCACTTCCGCCTGGGTCACCTTCGCCCCCGACATAGCCGTCAATGCCTTGGCTGCTGAGAAATGTGTTGGCCCACCACCCGCCGCCACGACGGACGCAGCCACCGGGAGTGCGGGTTGCCCCGGAAAACAGGGGCCTGCATAGCGGCTATGGCACTGGTATCCTTGAGCGGCTGCCGCTTTTGAAGTTGTGCCTTTGCCGGGGGGAGTTTTGGAGGCCGCCTGAGTATTAACCTGATTGCCCAACACGATAACAGTGGCGAGGGAAGCCAGCCCCAGATTCATGACTAAGATTCTGCTCAATCTTCCAATCATAATTCCTCCTCAAATTTTCATTCGTTGGCTTGCACAGCAGGTTGAGAACCCTCAAAAACAGGCCAGAGTAGTTCCGGCACCAACGGTGTCAGTTGTTGACAGTGCAACTTTGTTACCTTATCTACCATCAGTTGGCGAATTCTGCACCAATGAACAGCAAGTGGAACAGCAAAGCGCATGAAAGGTTAACTGGTTTTATAGGGAGGCATCTAATGCCTCTAACGCCGAGAGCTACTTCTGTGTTAGCACCACCAGAAAAGTGCGCGCCGCAGAGGTCTTATCATTCCAGGCACGGGCGGGTGTGCCCGGCAAACCTTTAGTATCAACTTCCAGCATCACGGCGTTTCCCACAGGCGTTAATTTATCGGTCAGATTAAGCCGTTCCCCGGCCAAGTCCACACGCTCCGCTTTTAGAATTTGGCTGCGCATGAGGGGCCAATGCAATGTGATAGTAGGACTCGTATTGTAAGTCTTGGCATCCAGATGCACGGCCACGACAATGTGTTTCTCAACGGCAAACGCTTCCAGGGCATTCGCCTTTTCGTCGGCTTGTGGCTTGAGGTCGGGGGTGGCAGTGACGCCGAAATAAAGGCGCACCGCAACACCTTTCAATTCATTTGCCAGCGTTAGCAGGCTTTGGCCATGCGGTGATAAGTGGTCACCAGCATTGAGGCCGGTTTGATAACCATAGGCTTTCGGATCATCCGGTGCCCATTGAGGGAAGAAGAAGAGTTTATATTGATTTGCCCGATTCCATCCGTGGCTCAAAGCCCAATACAATGCGCGTGGATAAGTGGTGCCCACAAATCCCGGATCAGAGGTGAACGCGACTTCCGTTTGCCAGATGGCTAAAGTCGCATAGCCGCGTTGCGTGGCAGCCCCGCGCAACGTTTCAAAAACGGAGACTGGCAAATAATGCACATCCAGGACATCCAGGCTATTCCAGGCTTGATTGCGATCCAGTAAAGCGACAAATTCATCAATGGGGCCAATGCAGGGCCAGCCGCCATAGACGACTTTGCCGCCCAACTCATGAATTATTTTCGCCGCCGGTAAATGCACGCGCTGTATGTAAGTATTGAGGTCACCGTTCCAGAAACCACTGGTCGGATAGGCTTCATTCCAAATCTGAAAATACTCGACATTGTAAGGCGGTTGACGCAAATACTTCACCACGCGCCGCACATAATTTTCCCAGTCCGCTCTATGCTCCGCCGCAATGGGCCAGGTGGAAAGGTGGTTGCCGTCATCCACCTTCTTTTGCTCTAATTTCCAGGTGCCATCGGGCTGACGTGAGAAAGTGGAGACATCGAATTTGTGATCGTCGCGCGGTTGCACCTGCCAGCGCGTATTGCCGTGCTCCCACTGCCGCGCACTGCGATCTGCCGCCCATTGCGCCGTATAATCAAGAATCGGCAGGAAACTCACACCGCGCTGTCGAAAAGCTAGGATACGCTGTCCCCACTGATCCAATTCGGCCTGTTGCCAGACTCCCGCTCGCGGTTCTAAATTGCCCCAGGATATATCATTGCGGTTCCAGGATAAAGCATTATCGAATAAGCGACTTTGCGCATCGCCACTTTGATTAACCCCAGAAAATTCTCGGAAACTGGGGCCAGGCCACGCACCACGCGACGATTGATGTATCAAGCTCTGGGCTTGAGCCAGAGGAACACCAACGCCTACATAAACCCTCACGATAAAGCACAACAATAGATGAGAAGATACACGCATAAAATATTGTGCAAGAGACAGCGACGCAAAGCAGGAAACTATCCGCTACCACTTACACTTATCCCCCATACAAAGATAGCTGCATTATATTTTCTGCCCTTAACGATGTTTGTCTACGCCTACCTGCTGACACATCTCAAGCACTGGGCAAGTTGAACACTTGGGCAGGTTGCCGGTGCAGATATGCTTGCCAAAAGGCACCAGAAAGCGGTTCATGTCTATCCAGTGGCGCTGGGGCACTCTGGTTTCCAGCGCCACCATTGTCTTTTCCGGCGTGGTGGTTTGCACATAGCCCCAGCGATTGGTCAATCGCTGGAAACCTTTTGGTTGCAAAACACCCGAAGCTACGATGAGAGTATTAGAAGAGTGGCTACCCCAGGAATACTGGGTCGATATCAATCGGCTGTTAGTGCCCTTTGGTAAACATATTTGCACGGGTAAGTTACCTAAATGTTCAACCTGTCCCGTCTTAGAGATGTGTGAACAGGTTGGCGTAGACAAACATCGCTAAGACCGTTTACATGGTCATACCCTTCTCTGAGGTAACAATTTGGAAGCTCAAATTGAGAAAAAGCGCAGAACGACAGTCAGACATTATTATCAGCAACGGTATAGCACTTACTGTCACTATCTACAGGCAAAAGAGCAAATCAACAGCAATGTAGCACCATAAAAGAAGCTGTGAGCCTATCCCTAGCTTTGAAATCAATCATTCGGCAGCCTTGATCTGTTTACTTCCCATCGCTTTGGCCTATCCCAATTTGGACTTTTACACTTCGGGCACACGCGTGGCTTTTCATCTACGTCACGGGGCAACCACTCGTGACCACAGCGACACCGGCAACCCAGTAACATGACCATGCCGATTTGTTTCGGTTTTTTCTCTTCTGTTTGCTTTTTCATGAGCGACCGTACAAGTGGATAAATCTACTTGTAGTATATATTAGAATGGCTCTGCTGCTCATGCTGCAAACAGATTGACAGCCCCTGTAGAAGTAAATAGAGGCTCAACTATCAAGAAATATAATGGTTCAATGCTGTGTCAGCAGCTTAGCTTTAAGAGGCTGAAACTCCCCTTGGCTAAGAGGTAAGACAGCAGGACAAGGCGCATCTCTACGCCTTGTCCTGCCGTACATGCTCTCCACTTCGCTGTGCTCTCAACGGTATCAATTAGCGTTGAGTAAAGAATGCCACTCACGCTCAGGAGCATGGATAAGCTGGCCACCGATGGTTTCTAACTCAGTCGCACGCTCATAGCTGTCTAAATCATTGGCAGTGCGTGTGACGGCGTTGGCGATGCCCCATAGGGAGAATTCTTTGTCATTCTCATAGTGCTTGCCGATGGCTTCACGTTCGCTCTCTAATAAGCCAAAGCGATGGGTTAAGCGAGCGATAATCTGCTCGGTATCGCTCTTAGCTGGCAGCTTATCTGCCGCTTGGAAGCGTTCTACTAACTGCTGGAAGTGTGCGCCTTCAAGCACCATATTGACGGCTTCGCTAACTTTCGACCAAATGGCGGCTTGCACGTCTTTACGGTCTTCGTTTTCATAGAGCCGATACAGGGGTTTACCTGGCAGGGGTCGCTTACCGAGGTGCGTGCGGCGCATCTGGAATTCTGTGGCAGGCACTACCATGCCATTAAGACAGACTAAACGTTTGACAAACTGCTGCACGCGAATCGCGCCAAAGCCCAGTTCGCTATTGCTGATAATCACGCCAGCCTGCACGGTGTCACCAACTTTTACGTTGGCTTTAAGACGGGGTGTCACCAGCTTGAGATGGGTTTGCCGGTCGCTGACTTCGCAACTCTCGATTTGCACCCCTTTCCTGTGCAGCACCGGACTCAATGCATCAAACATTTCCGCATCATCTAAAGGCAGATAAGCTGGTGATAGCATACCACGAGCAGTGCCCTGACTGTGCTGTAGAGGACTGTCCAGGTGGGCAGTGTTTTGGCTGGTATCACTTAGAGTCTGAGGCACGTCATGACTGACAAAAGTTCGCATCAAGCGCGATTGGTCTTTCGGCTCTAACCACGAGTCCAAGTTGCCAATCCACGTATTGATGTTTTGATCTAAGAGCGCAGGGGCCAGTTCGCGCATTGAATCATAGTAGAACTTGGGAATGCCAAAAAATTCGGCTAAGTCATCATGAAAGATCGGCGTCACTGCAAAATCCCCCATTTCTTCAACACGCCATAGAGAGTGTCCCTGCTCATCAGTTTGCAATGCACACTGCTTGAGCGGCGTGACAAAGTCTAAACGGCTTTGGGCATTGCGTTGCACGATAGTTGTGACTTCTTCAAACGTCTTACCTTGTTTCATAGCGTCTCCTGGTTTTTACTTTCCAATAAATTGAGTTGTGTGCTACAACGCAAACCGCGCGCAGCTTGATGAGCTACGCGCGGTTTAAGTTGTTAGCATGATTTAGTTCACTCCTACTGGATCAGGCTCGTGAACGGCGGCTGGCCTGGACGGTTCATCGGGCATTAGAGGTTGATCCGGCACGGGCGGTTCGGGTGGCACAGGAGGTTGTTTGGGCACTCCTTTAGAGGCCACTTTAGGTTTCGTACGCTTCTTAGCGGGGGGCTCCTGCAATGGAGTTTCTTTTGATGGAGTCTCTGGCAAGGGTGCTTCTGGCACGGGTTCGTTCGGAGCCGGAACCTTTGAAGCCGGAACCTTGTGATTTGGTGTTTTACGAGATTGCGTTTTCGCAGTGTTGAGAAATTCCAAGTCTTTCTTCAAGACATAGAAGCCCAGATAGCCATCCTCACGCTTGAAACGCCATTGGCCTAAATCGTCTCGATAGCCGAAACCTCGCTCGTCTGGCAGTAACGGCACCATTTCCCATTCACCCTCATCTTCTGACTCGTTGGGGTTCTGTATTGCTCCCCGGTAGATAGCTGGCATTAAGACATCATCACTGAGCAATGTCACCAACTCCACCACACCTTTGATTGGCTGTGGATTCTCTTCCGAGATCGGTTCGGTAGGCTGCGCTCGTAGTTTCCACTGCAAGGCCAGGAATCCATTTTCAGAGACAAAACGCTTCTGCTCTAGCTGATATTCGCCGAAGTAGAAGCGTTCTTGTAGCTCTGCACTGAGCTGGTAGTAACTCTCATCTAAGAGTTTCTCTAACTCGGTGTAGCTCTCACCAACGATCCAGGCTCGTGTTTGGGCGACCAATTCTGGTCGCTTACCGGCACAAGCCTGCACTGTGGCGTCACCCTGGATCAACAGCCTGGTTTGTGGTCGCACTTCCACGCGCATTCCACACTTGTTGCAGCCACTCAGATAGCCCTCTGGCTCATGGCCATCGCTTTTGAACGGCATAAGCTGATGACCTTGCCGATGCGCATACGAACGGGCGTCATCGAGCAGCTTTTCGACTGCTTTATCAACTTCCATAACTATTCTCCTTTCTTAGCTTAATAGCTAAAATAATATACTAATAGTATATAATATGGGTATAAATATGTCAAGCAAAATAGCTCGTTTTGACACAGAATATCTTATTAGTTACGACACAGAAGTGACACTACAGATTATCTGCTCAAACACGCTGTTTTGCGCTAGTTTATGTTGACAAAATAGATTTATGTGAGATTGATAAGCTCTGAGAAGAGCGACAGCCAATCAATGTTCCACCAGCTAGTCCTGCGATTGGTAAAACAGAAGATGGGAGGTGATTCTTGGCTGATGTATTTCGTTCTCGATGATGCTGGCTTAACGATGCTGGCGTTTTGAAGTAGCTTTCTTCGGAGTAGCTTTTGGGGCGGGCATCATAGTGGTTAGAGCCTTGAGCACCTGCATATAGGAATCATTAACCTCAAAGAGACGCGCATCATCATCCAACTTGAAATAAAGCTGGCTGGCTCTACTCATTTCGACAAACGCGGATACAGGTATAACACCTTCTCCATCTAAGAGTGTCAGGCTCCCTTTTTTGCTCTTGTCCTTGAGCGGCACTGTCAGTTTCTTATTGCCAAAACGCAGATAAAGATTCTTGAGAGTCTGCATTGCGCCATTAGAATAGTCATGCACTTCCACGACTATCAGAGCAGGGCGTTTGGGCGTCTTACCTTCATAGGTGTAGCGGAAGCGTAGCATCGTAGAAGCCAAGTCTTGTTCACCGGAATAATTCACGTTGGAATCGAAATGGATAACCTCTGAATCTACGGTGGTGCTGTCCTTCACGAAATCGTATGTGGTCTCTGGCTTGCCATTCCCTGGCGCATCCGGGTTGGATGCTTTGGCGATTGCTTTTGGTAAGACAACGACATCCGCCTGCGCCACTGCTACGAGGGACAAGCACAGAACCACAACAAGAACTTGAGCACGTTTCATTGAGTACATCGGCTTTGACTCCTTATTGCCTTTGCCGTTAGTCTTTGTGTTGGCGTGAGCAAGACAGCGTACCTACGGATACTCCAGGCGAATAGCTACCAATTGGACTTGCCTTGACGATCTAATTCAAGCAGCACGCGTACGCCATAATAGAAACATTCTTTCTGGTAAGCCTCTTGCCAGTCACGCAGCACTGGCATAGCACCCCAATCGCCAGCTTGCAGCGCATGAGCCACTGCTTCGTGCCGTTGCCTACGAGATTCCTGCATCCGTTCAAACCAACTGGGCGGGATGTTCTTCTTACCAGCTTTGACTAAGAAATAGCCTTCCAGCGCGTTACCGCCTGCCTCTTCATACAGATCAGCATCTCTTGGCATGATGGATTCTCCATAAGAGCTAACAGAATGCACGACCAGCAGAGTTTAGACGGTTTTTGTCTAAAGGTAAAGCCGCTCTATGCTCACTCTGGGTGAGCTTCGATAGAGAAATCAGTGTTTACAGAGCGATATAAGCTATTTTTGCGTCGCTTGCGTGCGGCTCGACAAGCCGCAGGTCTCACACAGATGGAGACTGCCGAGCGGCTGAACCCTACCAGTGGCCTCACGCCCCCAGCAGCCAAGCAACAACTCTTGCAAACGCAAAGATTCGTATCGAGATGCGAAACGGGAGAACGGCGCGTGGATGTCACCGAACTGTGGCTCTTCTGTCGAGCACTGAATATTCCCTTTGTAGATTTCGTGCAAGAACTGGCGAAAGAATTAGAACAGTCAGAACACTAACCTTACCCATGCGCAAAGAGTTGCAGCCGGTTCGTTTTCTTCTCGTAGCTCACCATAGGTGATCGCTGACCTGACAAGCGGCTATAGGCAATGATAAGCTTTTTCTAAACCCCGCTTAATCACGCCGCTAAGTCCAGCTTATGCTGTCCAGCTTGGGTAGCGGCTAAAGCGACCCGCACTTCACTTACTAAATCTTCAAAATCGTTTCGGCTGATGTAGCTAACTTCGACTACACACAAACCATCGCCTAATTCTTCCCAGTCCGCTTCTAAGCCACGTTTGAGAGCTGCTTCGTAAATCGTGCAGATGAGCGGGCAGTTGTTGCAGACAAAACATTGTGGTTCTTGCATTGCTGATTCCTTGTAAATAATCTAACGATAGGTTAATTTTATTTTAACTCAACGATAGGTTATTTTCAAGTATTGCGAGCAAGTTTTTGTCTAAACCTAACAATAGGTTAGAATAAACTTCATGAGCAAAAAGAAAGCATCCCCATCAGAAGCAGCTCGCTTATTAGGTCAAATCCGCACTCCTAAGAAAGCCGCCTCATCCCGTGAGAATGGGAAGCGTGGTGGGCGTCCTGCTGGCTCAGTCAAGCCTCTTGGTGAAATCACCTGTCACTGTGGAGGTGAGGGCTTGAACCATAAGGCAGGCTGCCCTAGGGGGAGAGCTATTCGGTATCGGAAGGCGAAGGGGTTACCGCTTATTTAGTTGTTAGGATGCCTTTAATTGAACCTGAGATTCAGAGGGTCTTGTGTATAGAGACAGAATAAAAATAGATGTATGAAGACTCATTTAGGCCATAACAATGACTATTAACGAAGCTGCTATGATCCTGCGTTTCAATAGGGAAGAAGTCAAGATAGCGATCAAGGAGGGTGTTCAACTTCCTAAGTCAAAGAAAACCATCCAGCTTATTGCTGACCTTATAAATGAAGAATACGATATTGACCAGCAGGAGCTTGATAACTTTATTAGGTGCTTTGATGAAGAAGAGCCTGGCCGACATCCTCCTACTGATATATGCCGGGACCTTCTAATAGAAGCCAGGCATCGGTGTGCTATTTGTCGGCAGATTAGCCCTATTGAATTTCATCACATGATAGAGTTCTCAAAATTGAAGCATTATGACAAGACAAAGATGCTTGCATTATGTCCAACCTGCCATACTAGATGCACGTTGGGGCAAATAGATCAAAATTCACAAAGAAAATATAAGCTTCAACTAAAAGAAGAACTAAGTAATCTCAATGGTGGTTCGGCAGATGCCTTAACATTTATGGATGATGGTAGCCCTATCCGCTTTTCGTGGGATGATCTGAAAGAGCTTATTGTAGGGCTGCATGAAATTCATGCTACAGAGACCCCGGATAATGCGAGTAAATATGACTATTCAGACGCAGAGATTGAATTTAAAAATGAATTAAATAATCTGGGCAAAGAATACTTTGAACTAATTAAGAGTGAGCATGAGCCATACTTTGGCGAAATCCTGGCTTTTTTAAAGAAGCCCATTAATAAAGAAATAGCTGATCTATATTACGACATAGTAAATGAACTACGTGCGAAAATTGCGGCAGATCGTAACAAATATAAGAGTTTCGAGGTATTCCTAATCCGCATAGCAGACACAATGATTAAAAGTAGCCCTGAGCGTGTAAGAGGTAGAAGACGCGAGCTTGATGTGCTGCTTAGCTTCATGTATGTCAATTGTGATATAGGGCGCAAGCAATGATTCGACCAACTAAATATTTAGATTTGGATACATGCGTTATCAATGTTGCTGCGGCTATTATAGCTGAATTGCAACGGACTCCGGCGATCCCACTTGATGAACTAAATGAGGTTATCGCGGTTCAAATAAGTGAAGATGCTAAGATCAATTTTTTCCCAGCTCTAAGCTTGCTCTATATCACCGGCAAGCTGGATTATGATGATAATGCCGACGCAATAATATCTCTTGTGAAGAGAACTGGAACTTCAAGATGAAATTGTCAGCATTATATGCGAACAAGGCGGATATTTTCCCCCCCATTAAGTTCCACGAAGGCTTTAATGTTGTCTTTGCACGCGTAAAAAACCCAAAAATTAAAGAGAAGGATTCGCATAACTTAGGTAAGACCTTCTTAATTACAGTCATAGATTTCTGCTTACTAGCAGAGGCTGATAAGCATCATCCCTTCAAAATTCACTCCGAAGTATTTAAAGACTTTGTATTTTATTTGGAGATAAAGACCCACTCAGGTCATTACGTTACTGTGCGCCGTTTAGTCGAAGGCAGAAACCCCGTTAGCATCCACGTTAGCCACTCGCCTAATACAGACCTGACTCGTTTGTTTGAACCATCATGGACATACGCTGACCTCCCACTTACAAAAGCCATAAAGCAATTGAATGACCTGCTGGATTTGTCGGCAATAGCACCTTACAACTATAGAAAAGGTCTTGGCTATATACTGCGGAGGCAAACAGATTATGATGAATTATTCAGGATATCAAAGTTCAGTCGAAGTGCAGATAAGGATTGGAAGCCGTTTTTGGCTCAAATTATAGGATTTAACCATGCCATCATTGATAGAAAGTATGAGTTAGATGAGACGGTGGATAAGCTTAAACTCAGGCAACAAACTATTGAAGAAGAAGCAGGATCTACGAGTGAGGAATACGATGAGGTCAAGGGGCTGCTTGAAATCCGGTCCAGCACACTCGAAGGGCTTAGAACAGAACTGGATCAGTTTAGTTTCCGTGGCGTGGAAGCAGTAATAAATGAGGATTTAGTTTCTAATATAGAGTCTAATATCGCTAACTTAAATAGAAGACGTTACACGATAGATTATGAATTAACAGAGATAGCTAAGTCTTTAGAAACCGGGTTTGAGTTTGATCTCAATCGGGTTCAGCAAGTTTTTGCTGAGGCACAGTTGGAGTTACCTCAAGCTCTTGTTCATAGTTATAAGGAAGTAATCGAACTAAATAGGCGGATGTCTGATGGCAGGAAGGAGCGACTGCACAAATTAAGAGATAAATTGGAGCGAGAAAGGGCTGAGATTGAGAATTTAATCACTGATCTTGATAGTGAACGAACTGCGGCTTTAGCAATTCTTGAAGAGAAACAAACGTTAGAAAAATATCGTAAGATTCAGAGGCGGTTTTCCCAACAAGAGGCTCAAGTTATAGTTTTGCAACAACGTCTCGCTGATCTTGATAGAGCCGCTAATATCCAAAAGGATATTGATACCCAACGGCAGAAAGTTAATGACGCAATACAAGAAATTCGGGAGTCTGTGCGTCATGATAATTCTACCTATACAGCGATAAGAACCACCTTCTCCCGCTGTGTCGAAAGAGTTCTTAACGTTCAGGCTCTATTGTCAGTCTCAGTCAATCAAGAAGGAAATCTGGATTTCAATGTTAGAACTTTAGACCCTGAAATGTCTGGGCGCGAGACAAGTGAAGGTGCAGGGGCATCATATAAGAAAATACTCTGTGCTTGCTTTGACATAGCTGTGGTAGGCGTTTACGCCTCCAAACCTTTCTATCACTTTCTTTATCATGATGGAATATTTGAGGGGCTAGACAACCGGAAGAAAGTTAATCTTCTGAATTTGATCCGCGATATAACTATTAATCAGAAAATACAATACATCCTAACAGTGATTGATTCTGACCTACCTAGAGACGAGCGCGACATGAAGCTTCTGTTTACCCAAGAAGAGATCGTGCGTGAACTTCATGATGAAGGGGATAGTGGCAGACTGTTTAAGATGCCACCCTTTTAGCTTATCTGGCCAAGTAATTGGAATGGACGTCATTGTTCAACTCGCTAAGAGTCGCCAACTTGCGTGCCAGTGTGTAAGAGCAGCCTCGCGTGCCGGTGTGCAGGAGCAGCGAATGGGCCGTTTCAAATTGTAGGACGATCTAAGTTAGGCAGCTTAGATTCAGTTCGGGCAGGAGCAAAAATGGGAAAATTGGCAAAATGGAAGCCTTGCCGACATTAGCACTTTTAGTAGTGCTTTCCCTGGCCGAACTGGGGTCTACGGTGCTGATAACGCGCTGGCTTGGCCCTTTACACGCCTATATGCTGTTTGCCCTACTAATGGCGACTGGACTCGCCGCGCAGTGGTGGCGATGGCACAGGGAAGTGCGCCACCTCGCCGACATTTGGCAGCAGCTTATTAAAGCTGGCAAACAGCGTCGCGGGGACTCGCCACCTCCTGAGACTTTTTGGTTTAGTCGGCGTGGTCTGGTAGCGGGGGCAGTGATGCAATATCTCATGGTGTTTTGGTTGGAGACTTTCCTGCTGATGTTGCCGGGACTAATCACCAGTGGCCTTTCGTTGGTGCTGATGGTTATGTTTTGGAACTATAAGACGGTGGCACGGCGCACTCCGTATGTCGAGGCACGCGCCAAGGCGATTAAAGAGCTGGAAGAGCGCAAAGCCAAGCAGCAGGAGGCTAAACAACAGCGAAAGAGGCCATAAAAAGCCATGTATTAGCTGTTGCTCTATCGGTATCAGTGACTAAATTCACAAGCGTATAGACCGGCGAACGGAAAGCTGCCGTTATAGACTGGTGCTGAAACTGAGGCGTTCTTAATGAGTGGAGCGAAGTAGGGAGAAGTAGGGAAGCGTTTAATTAGCAAGGTGCAATATGACGGTAAGCGGCTGTGTCCTCGGCTTGATGTATGCTTTGGTCGCTATCTATCTGGTGGGATTGCCCCTGCTGGCCTTGGGCGAAGCGGTGTTCAGCCGGTGGCAACGGGAGTTCTTTGAATATGTGCGCCAAAGACGAGACACCGCAGCGAAGCGCAATGGGTTCCTTATTCATGATGAGTATCCGCTTATGACAGAAGGCAAATCAAACAGCTAATTGATAGGTTCATGAACAACAGACCGGATAGAGACCAGAAACTATGGTCATTTGGATGTCTCACGCTACTACTGCCAATCTTGTTGTTTGCTGATAGCTTTTCGGTTAGTCCGCAGGACTGCGGGACGTGAACCAGCGGATTCAACAACATCAAGAGGCAGGTGGCTTTTACCGCACCGACTTCTACCCACCAAGAACTGGGAGCTAACCCTAACGGGCGTGCTCAAATTATGTCTTGAGGCAGGCATCTATTTGGTGCATCCAGGTGCCAGGAAAAAAGGTCAATAGCTATGGCAGACGAAGTGAACTTTGATGAATTAGCGCAGAAGGCCATGCAGTCCAATGGCGCGCTGGAAGATGTAGACACGCTTTATGCACACGCCTTCGCATTACCACAGTGGCATTTTATTGCGCGTGGTGCATTTCCTAATGTCGTTCCTTATGTTGCCGCAAACGCGGCGGTTGCGGATGGGCAATACATGATTAGAGCCTTTACGGATACAGATCGTTTGCTGCGTTTTGCTCAAGAAAACAATCTCACCGAAGCGGATGGAGGAGCTTTGATTTTGAGCCTTCCGACAGACAACATCATTGATTATCTCGAACAATTCATGGCTGAGGGCGTGCATGGCATCTGGTTTAATAGCGACAGTGGCAGTGACGGATTCTTCGCGCCGTTGCGCCAGCTTCGCCCGCTTAAAGCGCATCTCGAAAGTATTGATGAAAGCTGAATGCACAGTGCAAGATCGGAAGCGTAACTTGAGCGCGTGGCCGAAAGCCATAGTCTACAACACCACGCATCCTGATTGAAGTCCAGGTGCGTTCTCTAACTAAGAAGCAACACTATTTTATGGCTGGTGTTTTTTGGCTTTTTGATGGCCGGGCTTGAGTTCAATCAAAAACTCAGAAGATGGCATGTCATGAGTCTGGAAGAATCCCTGGGTAGCGTCCCGCGCTATACTGGGCATGACAACGTAACGATAAGGGTCTTGCTGTTCCAAAGCGACACCACCGGCTCCCATCCGCCAGCGGCTACCTGTCATCCGTTGTAAGGCTAAGCTCAGCGGGTCTTGCTGAACCTTGCTTTGCTGCACACTGGCTTGAGCGGCCTCAATGTCGGCGGCGGTAATCTTGATAAGCATCTATCTAATTGTAACACGCTGCTACTGGGTTGCTGCACTGCCTGTGATGCGGAGCCTAACCGCAGTGGCCAAATAAACAGTGGCCAACTAAAAGGAATGAGCTACCCCTTTTACTCGTAAGAAGTAAGTGGGTTCAATGCCCAGATATATCTCGTCTATTATTGCTCCGCCTTTCGTGCGCGGCACTGCTTGTAGCCAATCACTTGTAAAGCGGATGACCGTCCTCGTTGGCAATCACATTCTTGCAGGCGTAGATACGGGTTCCAAGACTACAAGGGGTTCTCATATTGAGGTGGGGTTCGCGGAAGGGATTTGCACCAGAGTGCGACTACTTTGATCTCAACTCTGTGCCAGGTCTTACCTGTATCCGACACTTTCCTTTTAGTGCAGTTATACTCCCACAGTAGAGGCGTAATACATTCCCGCACTCTCTTACTGGCTGCTTAGTAGTGACCTCAAGATAGCGATCTCAACTTGTCCTGAGTCACGATGCCAGCCAAGGCAAAGGGGTAAAATGAAATCTCTGCTACCACCCGCGATCTTAACCTGCACAGGTCTCTTATTCCTGGCCGTCATGCCCGTGAGTGCCCAAAATCCGTTGGATGCTGCTGGCCGGGATAATGCCGATACTGGCCCGGATAGTGCCGCTTCGACCATTATGCCATCACCGCTGGCTCCCTCCATTACCGCCCATCTGCAAATGCAGACTGGTCAAATCGAGCAGTTGAGCCGCCTCTATGATGGGTATGCAGCCCGCCGCTCGGAGCAAACAGCCCGCATTGCTCAGTGGCAAAACCAACTGCGGCAAATCCAGATGGGCACCTCATCTGAGCAAGGCCAGGTGAGTCGTCTGCGTCACGACATCAGCCAAGCGCAGCAACACGTTACCACTGATCTTTTGGCCACCCGTGCCAAAGCCATCAAGACGCTGCGGCCAGTGCAGCAGGCGCAATTAGAAGCCTTAGCCACTAATCCCCGCCTCAAGGTGCGTAATGACTCGTATTATGAGTTGCTCTTATTGCCTGTGGAGAAGTTGTGGCAGTTCCCGACACAGAGCCAGCTTGAGCAGGACAGGCTATCATCACGCCCGCGCAGGCAGTCACCATCCCGACACAATGGCAATGCTAATTATGGCGTTTACGGGGGCTACGGTTATGGCGAACCGCAATACGGAGTTTATGGCAGCTACGGGCAAGGCTCGGTTGGAGTTCAAGTGGGCGTGGGACGCGGTGGCCCGTCCTTTGGCATCGGAGTGGGTGGCATCTTGGGGAGTCATCACCGGCGTTAATCCAGTGCCAGGCAACCAGTGCAGGGGAGAAGGATGGCATCCTCTGGCAACCTCTCGTGCTCAGGACTGCCCAACACAGCCACCAGCACTGGTTGACCGCTTTTGACTTAGGAGCCGGTAGACCTGAGAGAGTGGCCAAGACCAAAACCAGCTTAGGAGCATCCAGTAGCTTAGGAGCATCCAACCAGGTAGTAACATAGCATCTCCTCGCCATTGTTCTTCTCATAGTAGCAGTAACAGATAACGAATTTTCCTTCGTGGCAAGGGAAAGTAAAGGGTCTTGATCACGAGCCTTGTGTATTTTTAGCCGAAGGTAAAATGGCAAGGAAAGTGTAGACACTAAAGCATCGGCATTGTCCACAAATTCTATTCTCATGTTAGAAAGGGGCCAGAGCTGGTGATCAATTTTGTTCGAGAACAGCGTAGGAATTTGGTGCAGTATGGAGTGGTCGTTTCCCTGATGGCTTTGATTGTAATTGCCACCCTGAGTAGTTTGGGAGTTTAACACCAAGGTGAGTTTTTAGTCACCGGGTAAAGAGAGGTGAAGAGTAGTAGCAACGTAACGCTGCTACTCTTTTATTTTTCCCAGTTGCGTCGTGCTGCCTGCTCTTGCATGATTAGGCTCTGGGGGATAATCGTGCGGATGAGGATTATCTTGGCTTAGAAGGGCAGCAAACGCTTAAAGCCATGATTAAACATCAGGCAGCGGTGGATGCTGCTGAGGATGCTGGTCAAGACGCTTCTGGCAACACTCTTCAAGACGTTGGAGCACCGTCGCAGGCAGGATTGGCTTAAAGACCACCATATCCGCGCCCGCTGCCAGGGCTTGGATGCGGCAGTCCTCATCCCGGTCGCCGGTCAGCACCACAATGGGTATGTATTGTCCATTGGGCAATTGGCGAATGTGGCGCACGGCTTCAATGCCATCCATAACGGGCATGTTGATGTCTATCAGCACGGCATCATAGTGTCCTAATTCCAGCAACGTTACCGCTTCGGCACCATGAATAGCGGGTTGGGTGGTATGCCCTTCCAGACTAAACCCCCACGTATACAAGTGACGCGTTTCCGCGACATCATCCACCACCAGAATGCGCACCGTTAGCCCTCCCCTAATCTAGCAAGATATGGCAAGAGCAGGGGGTGCAATTCTAATTCCGCTTTGTGCGATGTGAGGATGGCTGAGGTTCAGGAACCAACTGAACCTCAGCCCGGCACTGTGGAGCAATGCAATCAAGAGGATACTGTCAACCACAAGGCAACGCTGTCGTAAAACTATGATTTTTGTGTAGTAGTTTGACGACACGCCTGTGTTTCAGCCTTTAGCTAAAGAGAGTGCGGGTTAAACAGCACCACACTGACGCGCCACCCTTAGCCACAGCACACGCTTAGGACAATACCACGACACCGGCCTGGTGGGGCTGTAGAATCGAAGCACAGCGCAAAGTTTGCAGATTGGCACGCATTTGGCTTAATGGCTTGGCATGGTCAATGAAGTCCGACCCTCTTTCTGGCTCAGTGAGAGTGCAGCCCAGACCATTATAGCCGCAATGGTGCAACGTTATGGCATCAGTGTGGAGGAAGCCCGCAATCGCCTGCAACTGCACATCAACAATGAATTACCGCCCGACAGAGCCATTACCCGCAACGTGGCTGCTGGGATGCTCTTAGAGGAAGTAGGGCTGCAAGCAATGGGTGTTGAACTGAATGTCGTAGACCCATTTAATCGGCAACTTTAACCTTTAAACCTACACCCCTAACGAGCAAGCTCTATGGGTAGGCCAAACTTTTTACAAGCGTGGAGACAAGACTGGGAGAAACTGCACGGGTTCAGCCGCTTAAACTTGCAGGTATGAGAACACGATTATGTTATGCGATGCGTGGATTACTTAGGGGTTTCTAAAATAATGCTTTTTTTAGCAGAGTTTTAACAGAATTTGCGGCTACGTATCAAGTGGTTCTAATCCACTTCCACCGTGACGCTGTGTTGGGCTATGTCTCTGGCGTGTGCTGCCCGTTCTTCCCAGTGATTCAACAGAACCATTGCCAGGATACCAAGCCAGACAAGGAAGAATGCCAGAAGCATAAAAAGAGTGTCTATGCTCATCTACTCCACCACCTGATAGCCGCCACTGTCGGATAGCTCTACTGTGATGCTGTGACGGCACTTGTGTTGCCGGTGTTACGCCAAACCATCAATGCCCTGGTGCCGTGGGCAGATCCTCATGAGCGACAGGAGAGATAGTAGAAGTCCCGCTATCAAATCCTTTGATGTTCACCGTTACAGGTGGCGCGATCAGCTTAACCGTCTGATGCTCGGTGCCAACGATCTTCTGGAGTGTGATGGAGTATTTCCCAGGTGGGGTCATATCGTATAAACGGTTCAGTAGAATTCTGCATTTATACTCTTGCCCCGGCTTCAGGTGATGAGTCAGTACCATAACAGAATATATGGGACCGCCAGGAGGCTTAATAACAAGCTTGCCATAGCGGGTCAGGGGCACATTTCCTCGCCAATCTTTAATCGTGTAAGTAAAGCTCTCGTCATCGTACACCCCCCAGTAAGAAATAGTGGTGCTACTCTCATTGCGCAAGGTGACTTTGGCTACCACTTGCTCGCCTGCATAGACTTCGGCGCGCTCCATCTCGACGCTCAGATGCAGCCCGGTGGCTGATGCTTCCTGCACAGGTGCCGTGGACGGCAGCGTTTTAGTTGGCGCACCTTTTTTAAGCGGCTCCCTTTTCTGTGGCCGACCAGAGCTAACGGAGGATGCCGCCAGGAGCGATGCCGCAAGTAATAGTAGCCGCACCAGCGAGTCAGATCGAGAAACCAACTTCATAACTTGCTTTATGTCCTAAACAATGACCTCAACGATTATCCGCTATTATGCCACAGTCTGCACCAGGGGGTGAAGGGTGCTGTCAGAGGGGCTAAGGCAGTGGGTGTGAGGGGTAAGCGGTCGAGTGGAACGCCTTGTTCTGCTGCTGGTAGGGCTTTGTAACGCTGGGGTTGAATTGTTGCGCCTGTAACCTTACTACTTCTGGTGCCAGAACTTCCACCAACTCCTTTGGTTTGGAGGTGGTTCTTCGGGGTGCTCGGCAGGCGCGTCCCTTTCATAGATGCGCACCGTGAGCATCTCCGAAGCCCATGCCATTTCCACGTCCAAGTCGAGATAGGTGCGGTCTTTCCGCTCTGCGTCCAGTCCCGTTGTAACCCATGAGAATACTCCACGCAAGTAATCTTGTCTGTCTGCCGAACGCACCTGTAACTCAAATGGCACGGCTAACGCGGCGCGTGTGACCAAGGTCATGTCAGGAGCATCTCGCCGCTTGCGCCCACCAGTCAAGAACTCTGGACTACCGGTCAGTCGCACCCAGTCTAACGTCGCTGTTGGCACTTGCTGTCGAAGAGCACTCTCAATTTCTCCTCGCACCGCTTGTGCTGGATCATCGCCCAGCCAATCGAGCCAATGCCCCGATTGTGTCAATGGAGTAAAATCATCCGTCATAGATTAGTAGTAGTTATCTTGGTCTCATAATCCCAACTGGTTTTTAGCTTCTCACAGTGCTATACCATCGCGCACAGCAGCACAACACCCAACTCAACTGCGCCTGTAGGTGCAGCGCAGCGGAGCCGGAAAGCGTCCGTTGCAGCGTTTGGTTGGGCTGCTGTTAGTTGGTGTGACCTCCATTTTAGGAACCATTGATATATTTCTGCCTGCCCCACAGGTAGTTCAATGTATTTCCTTTGGATAGTGTGGATTAGAGCAGTCATAGCTAAAGGGTCTGCTGTGCCCATCATAATACACGCGGTTCCACCATCCTAGATGATCGTAACCGTCATATTTACCGATAAAGTTGGCCCGACAATCAGCCTTATCTTGTATCAGCCCTGGCTGCCCCTCGGAAGCGTCTATATGCTCTGCCCCAATACCCTGCGGTGTTGGCTTCCAAGCCAAATAATCATAGCTTGTCGAATTCGTAACTGCGACTGGAAACAGGCCATTCCCGTTATTCCCAGAGTAAACCGTTCCCACGTATGGGATGCGTCCATCGCTGGGGCATCGCCAAACTGCTTGAGAACGGAGATAAGGTTGCAGGCTTGCGACTAACAGTTGACTTTGCTCGACCGGAACACCTGTAGACGGCATGAACTCAGTTGGGGTATGGACTTGGCTCGGATACGGTGGCAATAGTCCTGCATTATCACTGGCATACATAACACAGGCGGCATGAATCTGATGCAAGTTATTAGCGCAAGAGGTCATGTAGCTTTTATTGCGCACGCGGCTAAAAACAGATGACAAAAGCCCTGCGATCACTAGCATGATACTAACTACAACCAATATTTCAGCGAGGGTAAAACCCGCAGATTTACTTGAGAAGTTATTTTTGCGGTAGATTATTTCTGCTCCTTGGGCAATCACTTTTCGATACTAGCCCATCCTGGTTATATGAACCATAATCTATGGTGAAAGAGTTTGCCTGAGTAAACAAGCACTTGAGTGCAGCAACTCAAGAATAAGACTTGCGTTAGCGTTGCGCGCAGCGGCCCAACGCTCAACTCAACCGCGCTTGGAGGCGGAGTGCAACGGAGCCGGAAAGCGTCGGTTGCAGCATCTGGTTCGTTTTCTGTCAATGCACTGAGCCTCATTATGCTTGAGGGGGATTGAATTCAAATTCATCGTCATTAATTTTGGTATCTATATTCACGTCGTAAGTTGTCGTTGTTACCGTCTTGAAAATTGTAGTTCCCATGTGGATTTCGCTCGTTTCCTCAAGCTTGCGCAGAACATATGTTTTCTTATCTACCCAAAGCAAAAGAGTGGAGTTTAAGTAGAGTGACCGGTTTTGGAGGACATTCTTACCCCTGATGCGAAAACAGGGTATTCCATTTAGGCTTTCGTCTCCGATCCGGGTTGCCGCTGTCATATCAGTAAGTTGCCAACCTTTCACCTGATCTGGAAGCAGCAGTGCAGGGATAGTATGGGCCGCGCCACCAGAAACTCCTGTCCCTCCTGCCAATGCAAGACCGAGAGATTCTGGGGGTGGACGATGAGGACTAACATCTGACCATCTGGAAATCACCTGACCTTTCTGGCAAACGATGTAGCGAAATTCTGGCCTAATACTGTTTTTCCCTGTGTAATCAAAGCGAAAGCGATCTGGTCGGACAAAGGCAGTAGCAAAAGTTCCCTCCATGCTGAATGTGCCATTGGCCGATTTGACAACACCCGTATCACGGTAGGACTTACATTCTGTGTATACCTTTGCCATGTGGCCGAGAATCTGCTGGGCATTAGGACTCTGCCACAAGTGGAGGACTGAGAAACCCCCAACAATCACGACTAAAGCCACACCTGCACCGATTTTAAAAGTGTGTTTCATAGCTGTATTGTGGCACACCAAGGAGTCGCGCGCAGAGGCCGAATGCAGAGTTAAGCCGCCAGCCGTGGGGCGGGGTTCCTCTGGTTAGACTCAGGTGGCGCGTCGGCTGCAACGCTCTAATCCACTGCCACCGTGACGCTGTGTTGGGCTATGTCTCGTTGTCGTGCAGCGCGTTGGTCGCGTTGGTAGCGCAGAAAGTGTATGCCTCCATCAATAATCCACCCAGCCATAAGTAAAATGAAGATGAGACCATCGTAGCCCATACCCGCTATTATGCCACAGCCTGCATGAATGGGTTAAGAAAGGGTGCTGTCAGACAGGGCTAAGGGAGTGGGGGAGAGAGGGGTAAACGTCGGTTGTAGGGCTTGGTTGAGCCGCTTGTATGCGTTTGCTCCCTTTCACTGCCTTGGCACAATTTTGAGTGTGTCAGGATCGAAGAGAGGGACTGTCTGGTCAATCCAAATCAGTAGATCATTGGAACGAATTACGTCATCTCCCTTAGGACCTGTTCTATATTGCCAATAGAGCCGATACAGCCCAACTTCTTTGAAGCGTAAATCAGAGGCAAAAAAGTTATTGATACTTTCTGTCCAACTTACCATCTGTCCAGGGGATACCCCTAGATGAGCTGGATCGGGCATATCTAACCAGTTATCGAGTTTAACCTCTTCACCGTTCGGTTTAACGACGATAACTTGGGCAGGAGCCAAATCTGGAAACTGAATTTCCCATTTCTGTTGGCTATGATTGATGATCATAAAACGCACATCATGCTGTGGTATTGTAGCATCTACGCCTGCCGGAGTGTGAAACCGGCTTGGCCCCGCAACTAAAGCAACTTGGAGAGTCACTGTAGATTGTTGCTCCCTCGACAGTGGCGCAGTAGGTGCAGGGGAGGAGGTTCCAAGCCCAAAAAGAAAGTTGCCAAAAGCAGCATGAGTGAATATCCCAATACCAATGCTGGAAATTAGAAAGGCTAAGATAATGGGAGTCTTGGAATGTGAATGCAGCATCTTCTTTGACCTCCTGTCCACCTTGTATTACTCTGAGGCTGCGCGTAAACCTGCACGCAACGGCCCAACAACAGATTACGCCGCTACACCTCTAATCCACTTCCACCGTGACGCTGTGTGCCTGTAGTTGTCGCTGCCGGTGGGCTTGCACGCGGTAATACAACTCGCCGCAACCGATGCACAGCAGTGGCACGAATGAAGCAGAGCAGGCGTAAAAGGAATAGCTCTATCCACGAGAGGTAAACATCCATACCCGCTATTATGCCACAGCCTGCACCAGTGGGGTGGATGGGTGCTGTCAGACGGGGCTAAGGGAGTGGGGCAGAGGCGTCGGTGTACAGCGTTTGGTTAAGCCGCTGTTAAGTCCTACTTGCCATTATTCAGCCCATCACGTAACCACACTGATGTCGTCTTAGCGATTACCGCCTGTCGCGGATCATCGAAAAAGATGACTATCGCCTTGTCTGCAATCGCTCCGAATTTGGTTTCTCGATAACTTCCTTGAATGGTAAATGACGCCATTATGCCAAGGGGCTGGCGATTAATAGGATCACCATAAAAGGGTGACAGTGCCCCATCATAAAGCCGCTTCGATTTGACGCCGGGGATTTGTTCAAGAGCAATCCTGCGAGCTGCTTCAAGTTTGAACAGCAGTTGCTGCGAAGGTGGTTGTCGAGGAATAGTATTTTCTGCGGCCCATAATCCATCTGGATGTCCAATAAAATACTGCTGTCCAAACAAGAGACTCAGTAGCATCACTGCAACGCAGGCTAAGGCAGAATTAATGAGCAGAGATAAACGCCACATGAGGTTACCTTTAAGTTCATTTTGAGGCATTTCGTCTAATCTAAATAGAATGACATCGTGCAACCCTGCGCGCAGCGACCCAGCAATATATTATGCCGCGTTCTAATCCACTTCCACCGTGACGCTGTGGGCTTGGATGTCCAGTTGTGCATAAAACTGGTCGGACTTCCAGTTCAGGTAGACTTCGCAAATGCCACACACTAACCCGAACATGTTTTCAAATGAAAAAGCCAAACACCCAGAAGACGAGCCACGGGAAAGCATAGCCTAAAGCTAACCCTCGTAATGCCCACAGGCTGCTGAAATCGGTGGGTTGGAGATTGTTCCGTGTCCGTATCAAAAAGAATAACATGCAACAGAAAGGCAAGCCATTAATGCAGAGGGCAATAAAGAACTTACTGGCATTGAAGGGTTGCGTTGGCAGGTAACGCGCTGGCACATAAGCTTGGGGATAACCATGTAGCAATTGAATCGTTGCAACGCGCAGCAGCAGGGAAAGCACCAAGCCGATACAGCCCATGACACTACCAGCAACGATGGCTTTTATCCACATGATTCACACTGCAACGGTCACTGCTGAAACAGCACTCGTAGTATTCTCATACTCCGGGTTCCAATCCCGCGCCCACACATCCATAAATATTCGACATTTTACAATAGCAACTCCCCAGACTTCACGGAGGGACGAAATCCTTAGCCTGTTTTCGCTACTCCACCACCTGATAGCCGCCACTGTGGGCTTCTTCTACGTCTATGCTGTGACGTTTGCACCATTCGCTGCGGCGATTGTCATTATCGCATAGGAGCAGTCACCCTTAGTTTTTGCCGTCTTAGTTTTCTAATTCGCGCGTGTAGGCTTTTTCAATATCGTCATTGGCTACAGATTTCCATCGTGTATATTGGCCGTAGCCCTCAAGATAGACTACTACCTCAGCCTCCAGGTATGTCATCCATCTATCTGCTTGTGGGTAAGTACAAAAGCGCAGGTAGCCAGGAAGAGACATATAATTGGTCTCCGGTGTAAATGGCTTGGGCCTGGAAGCAGCGATATTCCAATACATGGATTTCGCAATGACGGAAAAATCAGGTGGAGATTCGACAGGGTATAGCTGAGAGGCATCAAGTCCTGCTGTGCCACTGGCTTTAGTTTGGCAAGCCCATAGGAGTTGAAGTAAGATAGCTGGCTTCATCAACATAAGTCGGTTCTTTATACCTTATCATGCTCCACAAGCATCTACTGCTGATGGCAATAGCTGCTTGGATTATCAATCACTGCACCTATACCCGCTATTATGCCACAGCCTGCACTATTGGGTTGGAAGGGTGCTGTCAGACGGGCTAAGGGAGTGGGTGAGAGGGGAGGTGTCTGTTGCAACGCTTGGTTCGGTTGCTGTTAATTAAGTCTTGAGTTTATTATCACGCACAACGACAGCTACTGGCAGTTCATATCCATCCACAATTATGCGTGTGACAAACGTCACTTTGCTCACAGACCGAGGCACTTGAGCCAATGGCAACACGAAGTTGAACATCCGTTCTCTGGTAGAGCGTTGGCCTACAACTCCCGTGTCCCAAACTGCTAAGTCTGGTGTAGCCGATAGAGGAAGTTTGAGCCACGAATACTGTTGCCCATATTCATCCATCAGTTTAGTGTCCTTAAAGGATACTTTCCAATTGACTCCTTCGCCGGGAAGTCGGAAGGATTGAAGATAAGCTACATCCACCTTTACCACGGTGTCACCTGCGGGATGACTCTTGATAGCCTGAACACTGCTTTTCTTGACAATCAAACTTGAAGAGCGTAGGTTTAGTGACATGGCTAAACCAAAAATGACAAGAGCTATCACTGGCAAGGCAAGGAGCAGCACATCTTTTCGCGGTCTTCCCATTGCAACTTACCCTCCGAATTATATTGAGCATCTCGCTCACGTTGCCCGCACCGGCCCAACGCTAAGCTACGCCCTCTAATCCACTGCCACCGTGACGCTGTGTTGGGCTATCTCTTGGGCTTGAGCGTCACGCCTCTGGGTAGCTCGATTATCAAACCGATCTAAGGCACTGAGCAAAGTGCCCGCGAACAGGCCAAAGCCACTGATGAGTGCTAATCCAACGACCACTATGCCCAAGAAAAGTTCTACAGCCATTTACTCCACCACCTGATAGCCGCCACTGTCGGATTCTTCTACGGTGATGCTGTGGGCTTGTTTTCTGTGGGCACGTTGGGCACGTTGGGCACGTTTCTGCTGACACCATGCGCGCCAATTATGCCATAGCTCTGTAGCTACTGGTATCGCAACAAATGTGAACCACAAAAAGAAGAGAATGGCCACTATGCCAATTAATCCACCAACCGCTTTCGCTTGCCTAACTACCGCAGGTTCCATACCCGCTATTATGCCACAGCCTGCATAGTATGAATTATGGCAGGGTGCTGTCAGACGGGGCTAAGGGAGTGTCTTAGAGGGGTAAGGTGTGCGTTGCAGGGATTGGTTGTGTGGCTGATTTCGGCGTTGGGCCGCTGGTAAGTGCCTCATCCGCCGCTACCGCCATTTGAATGACGCAAGAACTGAGTTGATCGCATTCTGCTGCTCAGGCATACCAACAGCATACATAAAAACTATGACAACTTGCTGCTTGCCAAAAGTCCTATGCAAAAACTCAATATACGCGGTGCCTCCGTAGTCTCCATAAAACAGGTAGTAACTCAATTTGCTGCCTTGCCATTGTCCCCGATGTATGCCGGTTAGAGATACCTGCGAGTCCTTCCGAGCAAACTCTACTGCCTTGCGTTTACCCACTGTAGCTATGTCTTGCCATATCTTCTGAGTGTTCAACGAGCCGACGTACACTCTCATGAACAAGTCACTACCACTGCCACCCTCTGCGTTCTTACCCCAACCGTCGTTGCCAACATGAGCCGCACAACTTCCAAAAGGCACAACCGCATTCACGATCTCTCCATAGGATCTACTAAACTCGCCTACGGTATCCTTGGCAGCTTCAAGTTCCTTGGGGTTGAGAAAGAGACTCTTACTATACTCGTGATTCCACTCCACCCAGCTCTGTGGAATGATGAAAGTTGCACCCGAGGGTATCAATCGGATTGTTCGGCGATGAATGGTGGCGTATGGTCTGAGTTGCTTTCGATTTAACTCGAGGCCGCCATAACATCGGTGTGCCACGATGCCGAGAATCAACACTGACGAGATCATCACGGTTCTTCTCATGGTTTGTATCCGTGAGTGCGCAGCAACCTATCGCGCAACGGCCCAACGCCAAGCCCCCCGCTAATCCACTTCCACCGTGACGCTGTGTTGGGCGATGGCTTGGGCTTTGGTGCGCTGTCGTGCGGCGCGTTGATCGCCACAGTAAGCATACACAGCCGCTACTATCCACCAAGCGATAAGCCCAATGCCGGGTAAGCTTCCTATTACATCGCGCATAGCTGTCTACTCTACCACCTGATACCCGCCGCTGTCTGATTCTCTCGCGGTGATGCTGTGGGCTTCGCCCTTTACAACACACTATCTGGTTGAGCCGCTGTGCGATGAGCCATAGCCAACTAAAAGAAGTGGGCATAGATCATAAAAGCTATGCCAAAGACGACCAAACCGATGCCCAGCAGCAGCAACTCATCGCCATCCAGGTCATCCGACGAGCGAGCTTGATGGTATGAAGTTACATCCATAACCATGCCGAAAATATCCCGCAGGTGATCCATCGTGATGCCTCTTATTGTCACTCTATAACCACATAACCATTAGCGCGCAGCCACACAACAATATATTGTGCCGCTAAGCTCTAATCCCCGGAACTCTGTTGCGCTTTTGCAGTGCCGCAACACGGCATTGGCGAGCTTACCTTCTATAACTTATCAACAAAGAACTGTTTCAATTTCGGATAAGCTCGCTCTAATTCAGCATCCGAAACTTTGTCAGTGGGGTCTAAGTAATAGTGATTGCTAAAGCCAGCCTTATAATTGAGAGCTTTTAGAGCTACATCACATACTCTAAGATAAATCGTTTGAGTAGCTCCATAATGTTCAAAATTAATCTTTTTGAGGTTATGTTTATCCTTGAGCAATTCTACCATTTGTAGCAATACTGCTTTCTCATTGATCCAGCGAATGGCATCAAAAATGAATTCTTGTTGTTTGCTACCCTCTTGCTTCAAATATGATTGCACTCGACCTAAGGCTGCTGCATCGCCCAGCCTGGCTAAACTCAGATCACAACACACTGGAACGGGAACGGCTGCTGACGGCCCACCCGCGTTTATCTGTGTTGTGGTTTTAGGATAAAGCTTGCCGTGATGTTGTAAAAATGTGATTGCCGTGGCGTCCCGCCGAAAACACGACAACAAAAGAATCGCCTCAGCGTAAGAAGGTGTTTGGCTGATGAATGCTATTAGATTTTTCTTTAATCTCGGCGCGTCCCCTGTGAGAAGTTGCGCGTTTTCATAGCTGTAAAGGGCTTTTATCGCCTCCCCAGGAGCACTACTATTTTCGGATTTATCCTCAAGCATCGTGGAGAGAATATCTATGGCAGCAGGTTGGTGCGAATATGACGCAATTTGAATTACTGCTAACTGAACATAACCAGGCTCATGGATGTATGGTCGGAGGTAAGGAAGTGCCGCATCAGCATAGGGGCTAAGCTCACACACCTGGTTAGTATCGCCACGGCGAGCTTGTGCCATGATTTGAGCTAAGGCTTGCTTGATATTCTTGCGCGCCAAAGTAGTTATCTCACCTTCTGCTCTCTCAGAAGTTGGTGCATGAGGCGCAGTTGGTGCAGCAAGAATGGGAGCACTCCCTAAGCTGTTGTCAGTGCAAGCTAACCTCAGTCCAAGGACTAATATAAGCCAGGTGATGTATTTCATATCCCTAATGCGTGCTGTTCTTCAAGCCACTTTCACCGTGACACTGTGGTGTTCTATTTCTGTGACCTTAGCCTTGCGTGATTCTTCATGGCGTTCCGCGAACAGGCCATTCAGGTAGAGCCAGATGAAACAGATAGTCAGCAGTGTTAAGAAGACATCCATACCCGCTATTATGCCACAGTTAAGCCAGTGCTTTGCACGTCGTTGCTTCACATCTATCTACCTGCCAAAAGTGATACGAAATTAACATGGGGAGCGTTTGAAATAAGCACTTGGATGGGCTTAGCACGCTGTAGCGAGACCCACCGCTTTTATCCATAGATGGCAGGCAATAATTGCACGTATTGAACCATGTATCTATCCCCACTGCGTTCAACCACTTGCTTGAGTTCTTGACAAGCTGTATGGCCGCTACGTGGCTCAAGCACCAGCAACAGTTCAAGAGCCATGATACGCAGACGCAGCGACAACTTGCTGTTGCGCGTGCCTTGCTGCAAGAGAGGAGTTGCGGGCTTACCAATCTTTAAGATAGCGTCCGCCACGGGACACTTCTCCCGGCGGTTCCTGATGTCCACTTCTGGGCCATCAAAAGCCAGGTAGCTCAAACCTCCTGCGGGATAATCCAGGTAAGGGATGAGATCGGCAACCAGGGGCAGGAGCTTGCGGTCGCCGATTTGATAGATAGCCGCCTCTTGTCGTTGATACAATTCATAATCAGCTTTCTCTTGCTCACTGATCTTGATGGCCCTGGCTGCCCCGGCTTGTCCGCGCAGCATAGTTTTGAGCGGGTCTTTCAGGTGTCGCTCTGGCTTGAGCAGGTTGGTTATGGTCTTCGCTGACATCCTGCCATAGAGAGCATCTCGTAGCGCATCCCGCTCGGCCATTGCCGCGTGCTGAGCTATGGAACGCGCCGGGAGACTGACTGGCGGCGGTGCCGGAAGTTGGTGCGGAGCAGAAACCGCAGGATTGATACTGGTTATGGCTAAGGTTGCCAGCGGCAGGATCAAACATAACATTGCATCCTGCCGTTGCTGGTTCATCTGGTGGCTCTTGATAAAACTTGAGCGTCTTCTGTAGCGGCCTATCAATCGTCGCGCTGGATTGCTGTCCGCATATAAATATGGGTTGATAGTGCCTGCCAACAGGTCAGCGGCACTTGGTAGACTCCTGGGTTTCTCATACCGTCTCATGGTTCGTCTTTCGATCCCGTCTCGCGCCTCGTTGTATGGCCAGTTAAGCTCTCCCCTGTCCATGTGTTTGTCTGTTTCTCTTTACCGCTTGTTCATCGTGCTGAATCCATTGCGGATGCTGCTTGATCCACTCACGCACTGCATTAACATAGCGCACCGTATCATGGCTACCACCTTGAGGATAAGGAAAGGCGTGTGCTTCGACAATCATGTTATCAATGGCTCTGGCCGCCGCTTCACTCACTTCTAAATTGCCATTGTTCAACAAGCTGCTCACCAGCGTTCGACTGCCTTTACGAAACCTATGGCTCAGATAAGCCGGGTGTCCATTGGCGTCTATTTGCTCTCTTATGATCTCAGCGATGGAACGATAGCTCACCACATCCGTGCCGTCATTATCTTGAGCGGGTGTGGTATTAACGATGGCAACTTTGAGAAAGCTGATGAGATCAAACGCCTTCCACCGCTGCACTGCCGCTTGTGCTGCCTGCTTACGCGCCACCGCTATAGGACTGGTGTTATCAGAATCGAGTTCTTGATCAATCACGTTAAAGTGGTTCTCTAATTCCAGCAGAATCCGCGCTTTGAGCTGTCCGTTGCTGTAAGCATTGGTAGCATAACGCTGCCACGTCCTGGTGTCATCATGCCTTTTGAAGAACGCCATGAGTCGCGTGCTGGGAGGGGGATGATCCAAGCGGATCAAGGCAGCGTAGGCGACTCCCTGCACCGCCAGGTCTGGTAGTGAGGTTAAGCTGCTGAGGTAAGACACTACCCTCGGCAAAGGGAAATCCGCCAGTCCCTCAATGCACACCAGGCGCATCAGCCCTTTATCCGTGTTAGCGGCACAGATGAGTTCTGCCACCATACGATCCACCGGAGAGGCGGAGGAGTAAGCCAGAGGCTTATGCAACGGCACGGGCAGCTTGCCATTGTGGTCATCTACCAAATAAAAAGCCTCTGGCCCGGCTTTGAGAAATAGGATGGTGGTCTCCTCTGGCACCAGTTGGGTGTAATCTACCATTGGAGCAGGTTTACGAAAGACGACCTTGATCTGAGAAGGAACTTTACCTTTAATGACACTGAGCACGTTCACTGTAGCGACCGCGCCTGCCGTGGCTAAGGGCGGATGAAAATGAGTGTCAGGGTCTATGGGATGCGGTTGCACTGCCAGGACGCGGCCATAACACACCACATCTGCCGCGCCCAATAAAGCTCGCGCATTGAGCGCGTTGGCAATATAAGCCTGAACTGGGGCAGACAGGAAGCACAGCCAGCATAGAACAGTTAAAAGCAGATGCCTCTGGCTCATAGATTTCATGGCGGATTCCTCTTTTACCAGCATGGTCAGGTTAGCAGCATTATTTTAAGCGTGGTTTCCCCACAAAGTTAAATTGCAAAGGCTCGTTATCCTGACGCGAGGTGCCCTCAAATACCTGGTCTCGATACTGGGGCCAGGAGCTAACGACATACTCTGCAAAGATGTGGTCAATTTTGATTCTATCTTGCCGATTATCGGGGTCACACAGGTAAACGATGGGATTGCCGTCTTCCCCTTGGATGAGCAAGACACCACGCCACTCATAGCCGCCGTCTTCTGTCCAACAGACCCATTTTAAACGATGGCGGGGCGGGACGGCTCTTCTTTTAGCGATCACTGCGGGAGATGGGGATGGTGGCTGTTGCGCCCGTAGTGCAGTGAAGCTACCCACAAGAGCAGTGATCCCGCAGAGGGTGGCAAGGTTCGATTTCATTCGTCTGAATTCACTTGATGCTAAATGCCGGTTGAGCGGTTCACCATTTTACCGGGTGCGGATCATAACGCAATATCTGCTGCGCGACAAATCGTGCAATATCTGAATCTATACCTTGACTCGCAGCTTGGAACTTTTGATAGATAGCCCGCATCTCTGCCTTGCTAAAGTTGCTGTCGAGTTGCAAGGTTGGCACTGCTTGTGGTTTGTAGGCTCGACCTTCTCCGGCATCAATCTGATAGTGATGGCAACCTTTAAGGGGCGACCATTTAATCGCTTGCCAGTCGCCTTGCACCTCATAGGATAGCTCAAAAGCTTCAATCTCTTGACTGGGCGAGAACCAGACAATGAGTTCAAAATAGTCATCAGCAAACCAGCGACGTAGGGGTTCACCTGGAATTTGCCTGACGTTCTGCTTTTCGTGCAACATGAGTTTTATCAAAAGATGCGCTTGCCAAGCCAGTGCTAAGGCCAGTGGCGGCTGTCAACATGGGGGCACCGAAGCCAAAAGCATTCGTTGCAGCGTTTGGTTGAGCCGCTTGTTAGGCGACTGGGCACTCAGTCGTAGAACTCGCCGTCATCGCCTTGCACACGACCATTGAGCTTTTGCGCCAGTTGCTTCATCTTGGCGATGATTGGTTCATCAGGATTTTTAACGATCACTGTGCCACGCCGAAAGTCAAACCAAATTGCCTCATGTTCAGGATGACCCAGCCACTCAGTTAAAAGTGGGTTTTCGTATCGTAATGTGCCACCCGAAGGAAACGTAGATTCAGCGGCACCGGATAACCGCATCTCAGGATCAGATGCAACGACTGCCTGCCATTCTGCGGCTGCAATCTGTTTGGTCTCATCTTTTTCCCACCAGTTGCTCTGTCGTGTGATGTGGAGATCGTAACCCATTGTGTTATTTTATAAACTATCGCGCATCGAACTGTCGCGCATCGAACTGTCGCGCGCAAGCGGCCCAACGCCCCGTTCTGCGGCGGCTATAAGCGGAGCATAGCGAAGCCACAAGCCTTCCATTGCAGCGTTTGGTTGAGCCGCTGTTAAGAGTCGGCGGGAGAGATATAAAGTCTGCGCCTTATCCATTATGGACGCCTGTAATAATCCAGGCTCCATGACGCGACAATTATAAAGCCAACACAGCATAAGAAGCCGATGAGATAACTGCGAGCGGCAGACAAGGCTCTCTCCGAAGATGCCTCTTTTAATAGGACGGAGACAGCAACTCCACTTGCCAATAGTAACGGTGGGCCAGTAAGAGCAAGATAATCGCGGAGTTGCCCAGTGTGGGAAGCGCGCAAGAGCATCTGGCCCGCTACGGCAATGAGCCACGGCGTAAGCCAGCAAAAGGTATTGAGCACTGGATTTAATTTCGTTGTTGGCCTATTACCAATCGTATCCATGTCATTTCTCCTGTCACTCTTTGGCATTACGCAACGGCCCATCGCCAAGCTTGCACTGCCAGCCCGCTAATCCACTTCCACCGTGACGCTGTGTTGTTCTATTCTGGCTTCACGTTCCCGGAGTTGCCTAAAGGGTAAGCCGACCAGGGCCGCTATTGCGTAAGTGGGGAGGAAGGCCAGCAACATAGCCGGTATCATAAAGGGCGCATTGGCGATTAGGTGAGGAGCTTGCTCTGGATTAGACAAAATGAGCAGCAACATGACACAGCCAACGTATACACCCGCAGCAATACTGGCAGCGATAAAACATGCCCCCGTATATTTGGGATAGAACCAGTGGGTTGCCAGAGCCACCAGCACGGTGCCGATTAAACCAATGCCTATCCCCATAGCCCTCTACTCCACCACCTGATAGCCGCCACTGTCGGATAGTTCTATGGTGACGTTGTGATCCAGCAGGTATCTCTGACGGTGGGCTTGGACTCTAAACCATAGCTCACCTATGGAGTTGATTAGAACCTGACCGGATGGAATGACTAACCAGGCATAGAAAGCCAAGCGCAACCAATGGTCAATACTGATACCGGATATATCCATAGCGTTATTATGACATAGCCTCAAAGGGTGCAGCGATCCACCAGGACGGGCAAGGGTTGGGGCGTGGAATCTGAAAATGCAGGGGGGGGGGTGGGAGTCTGTGATGTGCAGGGGACACCGGAAAATTTTTGGAGCGTGCCAAGCCTGGTGGGGCTTTTGTAGAAAGTGGCTGCTCTAAATTTTCTGGAAAAGTTTGAGAGGGGCAGGGGCTAAGCGTACGTAATAATGGAAGGAAGCGGTCGGTTGCATTGCCTGGTTGTGCCGCTGTTAATAGTCTACGTGCCTCTCTTGACCATGAATCTCTCCATTGCCGGAGCAAATCCAAATTTCTCATAGAGGCCATGAGCATCTTGAGTTCCCAGTAATTTTACGCCGATACGTTTGACGACCGGATGTTCCAATACAGTCGCCACCAGCCATGTTCCTAATCCCTGACTCCGGTATTTCTCGTCAATAAACACATCACAAATCCATGCAAATGTATAGTCGTCTGTGACGACACGAGCGAAGCCGATTTGATGTTCCCCGCAATACAGACCAAAGCAAAGCGATTTGTGAAATGACGAAGCGATGACTTCCTCTGAGCGGTTGCAGCCCCAGTAAGTTTGACGCAAGGATGACACAACCCAATCTACATTTAACTTGTCTGAATTATCGCTGATGGTGAATCCTGATTTCTGCCATTCCATAAAATTATTGTAGTACACACCTTCAAGTTTTGCGCAGCGGCCCAACAAGACATTATGCTGCTACCCCTCTAATCCACTTCCACCGTGACGCTGTGTTGGACTATGTTTTGGGCTTTAGCAGCACGCCTTTGTGTGGCTTGGTTATTCAGACAGTTAAAGCTATAAATTAGACCCAGCACAATCAGGTAGGTCAGGCCGCACAGGAGCACAAACCCAACCGCTATCAGTCCCAGGATAAAGAATACAAAGCTATCCATAAACATCTACTCCACCACCTGATAGCCGCCATTCTCTGACACTTCCACGGTGATGCTGTGGGCTTGCGTCTGCAACTGTCGGATGTCCTGCCTATCGTGGTAGAGATTAACTAAAGCGTTTATCCCCATACATACCAGAGGCATAGAGAAGGGAATGCAAAAGACTTCCCCCAAGCACCATAGCCCGACCCTGCCAAACAGGAGCAGGCTTACTATTATGCCGCCGACACAGAAGATTATCTCTGCCCAACGCTCACCACTGATGCCGAACACCTCCATACCCGTTATTATGCCACAGCTTGCATCATGGGTTTGGCAGGGTGCTCTCAGACGGGCTAAGGGAGTGGGTGAGAGGGGTCAGGGGTTGGGTGGAGTGACTGGTTGGGCTGCTGTCTATCGCATTTAGGCTTGATTGTAAATTGAAGGTCTTGAGCTACGATCTCTAACCTGGCCTTGCTTTCCTCATCCCAATTGTGGAAGAGAAATCTCCGCGCAGGCAGCTTTTCTGCAAGTTCCACCAAGCCATATAATGTCATTTCCTCCGCCTGCACCGCATTGAATTGAGTAACTTCTGCAAACTCTAATGTAATGAGTTGCCCATCGTAAGCACGCACCCTGATAGTTACCACACTGCCAGATTGCTCTGTACTGATAATGCAACCATCATGTAATTCAGGTGGCCCAACATAGCCAACGAATGGATTTGTGCCCATGAACATATTTTGTAGAAGTATGACCTACTTTAGAGTTGCGCACAGCGGCCCAACGCCTAATTCATCCCCTCTAATCCACCTCCACCGTGACGCTGTGGTTTTTTCTTTTGTTGTCGTGCCGCCTGCCATTCCAGCCAGCAGAAGACTATGATGCCTACAACTATCCAGCAGCCAATTTCTGCCCAGGAGAGGGTCACTTGTTTCATAACTCTCTACTCCACCACCTGATAGCTGCCACTGTTGGACTCTTCTACGGTGCTGCTGCGGACTTTTCGGTTGCTCGTCCTTGCACTTTTGCCCGGTGGGTCAAACCAGTATTTCCCCGCGCAAGATGGTTATAGCTGCTCCACTGATTAAAACGCGGTCTCCGTTAAGTTCAAGGTGTAATATTCCACCTCGTTGAGAAACCTGATGCGCTATAAAGCGATTTTTGTTAAGCCGCTGCGACCAGAAAGGCACCAAACAACAGTGCGCTGAGCCTGTCACCGGGTCTTCATCAATGCCAGCGGCGGGAGCGAAAAACCGCGAAACGAAGTCAATATCAGGGATTGTGGCCCGACTGGTTACGATCACTCCTCGCATGGGAAGACTTTTTATCAGCATGAGGTCGGGAGCCAGGTTTCGCACGGCTGCTTCCGAATCAATCTCCACCAGATAATCGAACTGGCTCTTTCCGACATAGAGAGGCGTAACCCCTAAGGCGTCACGCAGCGTCTTACTGTCACTGGCGGAAGCCTGTGCTGCTGTAGCGGGAAAGTCCAGAGTGATTCTTCGCTCCGAGCGTTGAGCCGAGAGCAAGCCGCTGCGCGTAAAAAAGCGAATGCTTTTGCCTTTGACCAAGCCTGTTTCCCACAAGATGTGAGCACTGGCTAAGGTTGCATGGCCACACAAGTCAACTTCGACGGTCGGTGTAAACCAGCGCAATTGAAAGCCGTCATCTTGGGCAACCAAGAAAGCCGTTTCGGGCAAATTCATTTCTTGTGCCACGCTTTGCATCCACGCATCGTCTCGCGGCGCATCCAAGAGACATACGCCAGCAGGATTGCCTGCAAATGGGGTATCGGTAAAAGTGTCTACTTTGAAAATGGGTGACATAATAATCTTTTGGCGCAGGACTTTATTTTCTGCAAAGTAGGAGCGAGTAACCCAACACGAAGTAGACGGTATCCATACCCGCTATTATGCCATAGCCTACGTCAGTCGAGTTGGAAGCGTGCTGTCAGACGCGGCTAAGGGAATGGGTGAGAGAAGGTTAGGTGTCGAGTTGCGGTCTATGGTTGTGCAGCGGTTAATCCCTTTTATACCTGTTGTTTTAGCTGCTTGGTCAGGTAAAGCACCTCTCCCCAAGGTGTCGAATGCGCGCCTCGACCATCAGGAATATACCCCAATTTGGGATACAAGCGTTGCGCCGCGCCGTAATCAGCCGTGAGGCCAAAGCCTATACCCAGCCATTCCTTGCCATGCTGCAAGGCGATGCTTTCGGCTGCTTGTATGAATGCCGTGCCGATGCCTTGCTTTTGAAACTCGGCTACCACATTCATGTCGTTGATTTCTGGAATGCCAGCTTCTTGAAACGGCTCATAGTCAGGCTGCCAAATGATGTTGGCATAACCGACGACTTGCTCACCAGCCACAGCCACTAAAGTGATCCGCTTGCCTTGCTGATTTTCCTGCCAATAGCGTTCGTATTGCTCACGCCGTTTATTCCAATGTGCGAACGCTTGGGCGATGGCATCTACATCTTTTTCTGTCATCTGCCGAATAACGCAATCCATGCTTTTATTCTACTGTTTCCGACCAAGCCCCACGCCGCCGCGCGCCGCCGCACGACCATAGATTATGCCACTACACCACTAATCCATTTCCACCGTGACGCTGTGTTGGGTTATCTGTCGCTCTCGTGCTTGAGCGTGTGCTTGGCGACAGTTAACCGCCATGCGGTATAGCCAGCGCAGAAACGAGCCATAACAAGCCAGTGCGTAGCAAGTCAGGATGATTATCCAAGCTGCTATGATCTGCCACGGTTCCATACCCGCTATTATGCCACAGCCTGCACCAGTGGGATTATGGCAGGGTGCTGGCAGACGGGCTAAGGGAGTGGGTGAGAGAGGGATAGGCGTTGTTGTAGCGTTTGGTTGTGTGACGGTTATCTGCCTTTGATTACAATAGTTTTTGCCCTGCCATCCTTTATGTCAAATGCAGTAAGGTTACTGGCAATGCATTGAGTGAGGTAGTGACTAACACCGCCATAGCCGCATAAGAACTCATATTCTCCGTCTGATAAATCAAAAGTTAGCTTAATTTGTCGTGTCTGCTGTGGTTGTAAAGTAAAGTGCTCAGGCAGTGCCTCACTCTTCTTCATGCTCCAACGAGGTCGCCCATTCTCCCCATCATTACTTTGCCAAACTGCCCCGCCACCCGGCATTTCAATCCGTTGGCCTTTAAGCCACATCCACTTAGGCCAGTTATGCCAGAAACTCTGTCCTGTGCTTAAAGCAAAGGATGGCCCATCAGATGCGCTAAAAGTAGCATATTTACCGGCTCGCTGTGTTAGTATGGTTGGTGCAAGATCATGGCTGTCAATTTCCAGTTCTTGTTGGCCTGTATTAACTACCTCAATGATTACGCTTGGCTTTTCTCCATTCTGGAAGGCCGCAGATGTCTTGAGTCTCAGTCCCGGCTTATTCAACCAATCTGGATTTGCAGGAGCTGTCCTCAGATAGACGAACTTGCGGATCAGGGCGTCATCGAGATCATCGAGCTGAAACACGTCGGTGGCGTTTATCTCTATTGCCTCATTGCTGTACGGGCGGAGTTGGCTTTTGACCTGCTCGGCAATATACATCAGAAAAATGCCATTGTATAAAGTGCAACCGCCCCATCTATCGAACACCACTACACCATAATACTTGTCTGGGCCAAGCAGACCGCCATAGCTAATGCGTGAAGTTAGAACCAACAAAATGAGGGGGGAGAGGAACTTGTTGTAAGGTTTAATATTCATTCTTTTCTGGTGCCGCACTACACAGTTATGCGCAGCCACACAACAATCTATTATGCCCCAACACCTCTAATCCACTTCTACCGTGATGCTGTGGTCTGCCATGCGCTGCTGGTGCCGTCCTATCGCACTAAGCCACAGATCATTCAATATGTTTAGCAGCCCCACCACAAACGGCATAATGAATAACACGCCCAGTGTACAGATCACGACATCCGTTAACCTAACCATACCCGCTATTATGCCACAGCCTGCGTCATTGGTTCGACCATCATATGCTGTAGCTGAGCAGTCCCACAGGCCGCCTCTAAGATCATTTTACTGCGCCACAACGGAGCGACAGCCAGCGGTTGATAAAGCTGCTTTTATCCCTGTTCAAAATCATATTTTGCGTCTGGGAGGGTTAATGTGCAACGACCAAATGGTGCAGCTCTGGAGTACCCAAGATTCGACCGTGCGGCGTCCACACTAACCAACGAGCGGCAGCTCGCACGATAGGTGAAGTCGCGGTGGGAGTTGCCGGACGAACCGTGGGTGCAGCCTTCAAGGGAGCGATTCCGGTGATAGGAGGAGGCGGCACTGGCCACGCTAAGGCCGTAGCCAGCAGGCGAGAACGCCGCCAGTCCCAGACCTCGATTTGCCCCCACCGGAGCAGAGCCAAGCAGCGGCCATTGGGCGAGAACGCAGCAGCATCAACGCCATTGACATCGCGGCAGAGTCGCTGTTGCCACGGCCCTTGGCTTTTGAAAATGCTTAACTGCTGTGCGCCACTCCGCAGCAGGTAGCGGCCATCAAACGATAGGGCCAAGGCATTGCCATCTTTATAGCTGCGGCGTTCGCTGACCAGCCGTCCCGATGGCAGGCTAAAGATGCGCCCTCCAAAAGCCACATAGCGGCCATTGCCAGAGAAAACAGGATCCACATCATAAGCTGTCCCACCGACTTGGTTGGTCTCCGCTCGCATCCGGGGTGCGACACCAAGACGCAGCACTCGACCCTGGCGATAGAGATCATACAGCACCAACTCAGTCGCCCCATCGCTGGTATCGGCACAGCCATAAAAGCGGCCATCGGGGGAAAGCACTTCGCTAAAACTGCCAGATTTGGCATTGTGTAACCACAACTGAGGCCGCTGTCCCTGATCCAGTCGCCAGACTTCGCGTTTAATGCCATCACTTAATTGCAAGAAAGTCTTTTCATTACTCGTGGCAAAGAGTCCCGCCGAAGGTGGATTGTGGCTAACATCGGTAAAGGGCTTCCAGGTCTTTTCCTGCCAGTGATGCTGAGCATCCCAGAAGGTCAAGTCGTACAAGTTGCTGGCCCACAATCGCCCCTGCTGCGTCCACGCCAGGCGCATGGCTGCAAAAAAACCAGTTGCATGAGCCAAGCGTGGCAATCCGTCAGCAGCCACACGCCACATGTAAATGCTGGCCTCGCGCTTGTCAGTAGCCGAGAATGAGGTCGCCAGAAACCGGCTATCCCAACTCCACGCTAGATTCTTTAAGAACGGCGGAGCCGGGGTCAGTGCAGCGACCAAGTGAATCTGTGTGGCTGACCATGCAGCCTGGCTTACAGTGCGACCTAGATCACGCACCTGCCAGAGTTGACCCTGGCTCATGAGCCATCTTCTATTAGGCGATAATACCATCGGAGCATTAGCTTTTACATGCTTGAGAGGCCGGGTAATGGCTCCCCTCTGGCCAAAAGGCTTCCAGACCTCGAAGCAGTCCTGTGCGCCCGCAATGACATAGGAGTTATCAAGCCACTGCAAGAGTTGTGGTGGGGTATTATCGTATGCATCCAGCTTGTGCCAACTCAAAAGCTTGCCGCTGTGGGCATCCCAGACTTTAACCACGGGAGGGTGCTCATTGACCGTACCATCATTCGGCCCCTGATCGTAAACAATATCAAAGTGTTCTGGGTCTTCGCCTAAAGTAGCAACATGAGTTCCATCTGGCGACCACAGCACTGGGCCGCGTGCGCCTGGATTACTAATATAAGAGCCACGGCGATCTATTAAGACAGCTTGCTGACGCTTTGTCGTGGTATCCCAGAGGCGAATATGGCCGTCGCCCGTTTGATCGGCAGCATGGAGTCCATCTGCGCTAAAGAAAAGCTGTGGCTCGTGCAAATAAGCATGAGGCTGTCCCTGTTGCTCTTTATCGAGCTTGCGAAAGTCGGGGTCGCTCAGATGCGGATCGGCCAGGGTTTCGCGGAGGGGTAAGACAATGTTGAACCAGTGGCCAGATTGCAAGTTGAGCACACGGAACCGACCTCTGTGGTTAGAGAAATACGAGGACTGATGGTCGGCTGTGACGTGCGCGCCGCGCCAATAAGCAATTTGCTGCCCTGTCAGCCGATCCCGCCATAAGACACCTGCGGCTGTGCGACGACCTGCGCCATCATAACCTAAGACTTCAAACGCTAAGCGGTTTTGCCGTGATGCTATGAGTTCCGGCTCGTCCTGAGATGCCGACTGATCTGCCTTTGGAGAGACCAATCTCTCGTGTCTCAAAAAGTGTTGCAAGCGCAGGGTTTTGACAGCACGCACCGTGATGCCCTCCGCGCCCTGGGCGATAATAGCATCGCTATGGGGCTGCCATACCATTGCCCTGGCACCGTCCCCGGCGAAGTTGGTATCAGCCATGATTGCATAGACGGCTGGGGTGCCCAGACACCCGACGAGCACGCACCAGACGATGAGAAAGTGTTGAACTCTTGCGTTGGGTTGCTGCACTTGCATTCTCTTACCTCCATATTCATAATATCATAATCTAAATCAGCAACAATGCAAGTGCAGGCTTTTAGTCTAGGCCGAACTGAAAGAGGTCATGACACAGCCGCTCCCGCCATCGCTCAAATCTCTTAGCTGCACCACGAAAAGGCCAAGCACTGGGGTAGATGAGGGAAAAGACAAAGCTTATTTTTTTCGCTCTTCAAAATCATATTTTTGTATCGCTTGAGGAAGGGTTCCAGGGCGTGGATAAGGGTTCCATCTCTAGGTGATGGGGTTTTAACCACATATTTGGAGCAAGGTTTGGGACTTCTGTCCGTTTTGAGTGGCTAATGAGATAACAAAGTTTTATGTAGCAACAGCATTATCATGCGCTGTGAAATTATGAAAAGGTGCTGTCAGACGGGGCTAAGGGAGGGGGCAGGCGGCATCGTCATCTTCTCGACCTCGCATCAATATAGGGCAGGGAGACCTTGGTGATAACGTCTATCGGACGCTCCTCTGGGGAGTCTGACGCGCCAAAATCAATATTAACCTTGATGAGGCTACAGCTTCGATACTCGAACATTAGGTGCTGCTTGAATGAATGGTCATCACGTGCATGAAGTGGCCCTCTGTCCTCATCGAACATCTGGAGCGTGATAAGCTCTGCACGTGTCATCCCCGGCTTAACCTTCTGACAATCATTAAAAACCTCGACAAGCTTTCTGGCGAAATCTGCGTCATTCACTGTGGCGACGGCGCGAGTCGGCGCGACAATCAAACCAAGAAGGACGATGGCTGACAACATGCAGGTAATAGTTTTCATACCCGCTATTATGCCACAGCCTGCACCAGTGGGGCGAAAAACAGTCTCCAAGAAAATATTTCGCGCGAAGTGATTCTTGATCGTTATAGACTCAGACCACCTGACTCCCGGCGAGTAGGGTGGTCTTCTGGTTGGTGGTGCAGTAGAATAAAGTAATGCCAAATGTGTCTCAATAGTTTACATGAGGTGTATTATTATACCTAATGCTAAAACTGCCAAAGACATGTTTATAGCCGGTCTTTGTGTAAAGACTAAAGGGTGCGCTTAACTGCGGTGCGATGATACCCGACAATCCCCAGGAAGCTGTATTATGCCATCAGAGGGCAGGCGCGAAAGTTGGTTAGGGTAGGGCAGAGCAGCCTCAATGACCACCGCAAGGTGATACGACTCCCTTTATGTTGCACTACATCAGCGTGCTGGAACCTCAAGTTGGCACGAAAAACTGAACAAAAACGGCACATTTACGTTGAGCTGAACTGTCCTGTCAAGTTGAGAAAATTGGCGGTGTAAACTTTACATTTGATGTCATAACAACCTTACATTTT
>Ga0213875_10000063_pt1 | contig 130631 bp, 115 predicted proteins | sample BarmaccomBMRX_R8_FD_160105 | JGI IMG/M metagenome (GOLD analysis project Ga0213875, IMG submission 160105) | Root-associated microbial communities from Barbacenia macrantha in rupestrian grasslands, the National Park of Serra do Cipo, Brazil - RX_R8 | ecosystem: Host-associated > Plants >... | reverse complement strand
TAGCATGTTCTCCGCACCAAATTTAAGTTCGCCCAGTTCTTTGACAATAATGCGCTTGCCCGTATAAAAGTTAACGCTCTGGGCATAGCTATCATACATAACGATTTTCGTCTCTGGCTTTAACCCAGGCCGGATATATTCCAGAAGCGACTTACAATAGTGATTGGGTGCCATAGCTGCTATCACTGGCATCATACCAGTAGTCAATAGAGCCATGCCGCCACCAACTACCGCCAACGTTCCCGGCAGATGCCGTCGCTGTGCACTAACAATTAAAGCAACCGTCCAGAGCAGCAGGAAAATACCACCCACAACGGCAATCGCGGGGCTTAATTTTTCGATTTGATATAACTTCTTGGGGCCAATGCTTAAGCACACAACGCCTGCTATACCCAGAATCAAACTGAGCAATGTTACACCACTGAACAGTGGTTTTTGCCAGGCTTCCTGCTGGTGCCGCCAGAGCCAGTCGAAGTAGGCGGCAAAAAGTAAGGCGCAAAAGGGCACCGCTGGCAGCACATAGGTCAACAGCTTGGAGGTTGATCCTGAAAAGAAGAAGACAATAAAAATGGCATTCAACAGCAAATAAATCAGAGCACGTTGGGCTTCAGTCCGCGCGGGCCACACTTTTTTCCATCCCATCACCACAGCGCCCGGCAGAAAAGCCGACCAGGGGAACAGCATGAGGGGCAGAAATTTAAAGAAGTAGCTAAAACTTTGCTCATGTTCACGGTCTTTATCGCGGCCTAAATAACGCCCGATATGCTGGCGATACCAGAAGAAATGATTGAATTCCGGGTTACGCTGGGCGACTAAGGTAAACCAGGGAGCCGTAATCAGGAAGAATAGTGGCACCCCGATTAGCCATTGCATTTTGGATAGCACTGGCCACTGCCCGCAAAGCCACAAGTAGCAAAAGATAGGCGTGCCCACTAACACCACAGCCACTGGCCCTTTCGCCAGCACTGCAAGCGCAAGGCTGATCCAAAACCCGATAAAATAGTCGCGCTGCCGTGTGCCACTATCGGTATGCCCTAACCACCAGAAGGTTGCGGTCAAGAAGAGAATTACCGACAGCAACATATCAATCACTAATTCCCGTGCGAGAATCGGCCAGATTAGAGAAGTCGCCAGAATCACCGCACCCAATAGCCCGGCGCGATGGCCAAACATACGGCGTCCCAGAGCATAAGCCGTATAAAGCCCGATCAAAGCAGCCAAGGCAGGTATTAAACGACCCGCAAATTCATTAAAGCCAAAGAGCTTAAAAGAGGCCGCAACACTCCAGTAGAGCAGCGGTGGCTTTTCAAAATACTTTAAGTAGTTGAGCGTGGGGGTAATCAGGTCATGTCGTTCCAGCATCTCGCGCGGAATTTCGGCATAACGCCCCTCATCAGGATCGAAGAAGCCCCAGCCACCCAGCAGAAAGAAAAATAAAGGAATGGAGAGCAGCGTAATGCAAGCCAGCGCCATCCAGGTCTGCTGGCTTGATGGCTGTTCAAGGGGGCTGCCAGGAATGGCACCCGCAGCAGGATAATTTTCGTTGGTCTCGCCATTGCTGAGTGGCTTGACAGCATCGCGCACGGCCAATTTGCGTGCTGATGCCGTATCGAAGTGAGTGGCTTTAGAGGGTGCCCAACTGGTTAAAAATGACCGCATATAAATTTTGAAGGTAATAACGGGAATCCTATCATTTCTAACAAAAAGGGAGCAGGAGTGCCAAGTCAGAGTGTTCCTTTAATGTCATGTTAGTCCATTGCTATAATATAACGCGTACATTTCCGAGCGTGGCTAAGAATCTTCTCATCTTGATTAAAACATAATCAACCTTTAGGTTTTCAGGCGTCTGAGTTATTGACCATGCTTAGCTCGTTCCATCGCTACGAAAATGGGATCAGAACCATTAGATTTAAGTTTTCATGAATAATGCTCTTCGCCGTGCCGAGTTTCTCCCCTTTTCGCGTCCTCAAATTAGTGAGACCGAGATTGCGGAAGTCGCTGATGTGCTGCGCTCTGGCTGGATTACTACCGGCCCCAAGACAGCGCAATTTGAGGACGCGTTCCGTCAATACGTGGGCTGCGGCGGTGCGGTGGCCCTGGCTTCGGCCACGGCAGGGATGCATGTCGCCCTGGCCGCACTGGGCATTGGCCCCGGCGATGAAGTTATAACGCCCTCCATTACATGGGTTTCTACGGTGAACCTCATCGTCCTGAGTGGCGCGACACCCGTTTTTGTAGATGTAGACCGCGACACCCTCTTAGTGCAGCCCGCAGCCATTCAAGAGAAGATAACCGAACGCACCCGTGCTATTGTGCCAGTGCATTATGCCGGGGTGCCCGTAGACTTAGACCCGCTTCGCCAGTTAGCGGCGGCTCATAATATTACTCTTATCGAAGACGCCGCTCATGCCGCAGGCACTCTTTATAAAGGCGAGAAAATTGGGGCGCAGGGCACTTCGATATTCTCTTTTCACCCCATTAAGAACATGACCACGGGCGAAGGCGGCATGTTTTGCTCGGATGATGCCGAACTTGTCGAGCGCGTGCGCCGCCTCAAGTTTCATGGTTTAGGGGTGGATGCCTTTGATCGCCAGATGCAGGGACGGTCGCCGCAAGCCGAAGTCTTGGAGCCAGGCTATAAATACAACCTGACTGACATTAATTCGGTGTTGGGTTTAGGCCAATTGGCGCGTCTGGAGGAGTTTATCGAGCGGCGGGCGCAACTGGCCAGGCGTTACCACGAGCTGTTAGCTCAATATGAACTATTAGCCGAAGTGGAGGGCATTCTGCCGTTGAGTAAGCCTGGCTATAATTTCCGCCATGCCTGGCACCTCTTTATTGTGCGGGTGGATAGTGAACGCGCCGGACTCAGCCGCGATCAGTTCATGGCCGCCTTAAAAGAATACAATATCGGCACGGGCCTACACTTCCGCGCCGTACATTTACAGAAATATTACACTGAAGCTATGGGCTGTGAGCGTGGCATGTTACCCAATACGGAATGGAACTCCGACCGCATCTGCTCGCTTCCCTTCTTTCCCGCGATGGCAGATGAGGACGTAGATTCCGTCGTGGCCGCCATTAAAGATGTCCTGGCCAGAGCGCGTCGAGGTTCGCTTTGAATCAACTCTCTTCCCTACCCGTCACTCCGGCTACGGTCTCCGTAGTAGTGCCCGTGTTCAACGAAGAAGTGAACATTCGGGAGTTTATCCAACGCACCTTAGCCGCTTGCCGAACCTTGCAACGGCCATTTGAAATTATCTTGATTGATGATGGCAGCAAGGACGCCTCGACCCAGATTATCGCCCAAGCTGCCCAGGAGAACCCCGGTGAAATTGTGGGTATTGTGTTAAACCGCAACTACGGCCAACACTCGGCGATTATGGCGGGCTTTAACGAAGCACGAGGCGATGTGGTGATTACTCTCGATGCCGACCTGCAAAACCCACCCGAAGAAATTCCGAACTTGGTAGCTAAAACCGATGAGGGCTATGATGTGGTGGGCACCATCCGCCTTAACCGTGAGGACAGCACCTTTCGCAAGATGGCTTCCTCTATCATCAACAAAGTAACGGCCAAAGCTACCGGGGTGATGATGCACGATTACGGCTGTATGCTGCGTGCCTACAGCCGCTCCGTCGTACAGGCGATGTTACAGTGCCACGAGCGCAGCACCTTTATTCCCGTCCTGGCCAATAGCTTCGCCGGTAACACTACGGAAATCGAGGTTAAGCACGCGGCACGCGGTGGGGGAGAATCGAAATACTCGTTGTGGAAACTCATCAACTTGCAGTTCGACCTGCTGACGAGCATCACCACCTTTCCCCTCCGCTTATTGAGCATCTTAGGCACCTTCGTCTCTTTATTGGGCATTAGCCTTGGTCTGCTGCTGCTGATTGGCCGCCTCGCCTACGGCCATGTGTGGGCCAATGAAGGGACGTTTACGCTCTTTGCTTTGCTGTTTATCTTCGTCGGTTTGCAATTTATCGGCATGGGCTTGTTGGGCGAATATATTGGGCGAATTTACCATGATGTACGCGCCCGCCCTCGCTATTTTGTGCGTAAGGTTGAAGGACATAGCCAATTGCACCAGGCGCGACTGGTGACACCCGACTCATTGATAAATAACGCGTCCGAAGTGGCCGCCTTGAACGGCGCACCCAATAATGCGCCCCTGGCTCATGCCTCACTGCCGCATTCACCGTTAACTCAACATCCTCAAGAACAGGAAACCTCTTCATGAAAGCCGTAGTGCTTGCTTATCACAGCGTCGGCTGCGCCGGTATCCAGGCGCTGCTGCGACATGGTTTTGAAATTGCTGCCGTTTTTACGCACCGCGATGATCCGCACGAAAACACCTGGTTTAGCTCCGTTGCTGAGTTAACCGCGCAAGAAGGGTTGCCCGTTTACGCCCCGGAGGACATTAATCACCCGCTCTGGGTCGCCAAGATCAAGCAGCTTGCGCCGGATATTATTTTTTCGTTTTACTACCGCAACCTGGTGCGTTCGCCCATCCTGGAGATTCCGCCCCAGGGCTGCCTAAATTTACACGGTTCTTTTTTGCCGAAATATCGGGGCCGCAGTCCAGTCAATTGGGTGTTAGTCAACGGTGAAACCGAAACGGGAGTCACTCTCCACTACATGACGCCCCGCCCTGATGATGGCGATATAGTGGCGCAAGTCCGCATTCCCATCACCGAAGACGACACGGCCCGCACTCTTTTCGATAAAACCATAACGGCTTCCACCGAACTATTAGATGGGGTGCTGCCACAAATTCTCAATGGCACTGCGCCGCGCACGCCCCAGAACCACGATGAAGCCACTTATTTCGGCGGTCGCAAGCCTGCCGATGGCGAGATTGACTGGTCGCGCAGCGCGCGCGAAATTCGTAATTTAGTGCGCGCCGTGACCCACCCCTACCCTGGCGCTTTTACCTATTCCGGCGACCGTTCCTTGCTCGTGTGGAAAGCGACCATTATGCCAGGTGAAGGCGGCTACATACCCAGCACCATTATTTCCACCGATCCGCTCGTGGTAGCCTGCGGTCAGGATACTTTGCGCTTAGATCAAGTCCAACCGGGGGGCGGGGTGGATATGTCTGGTGCGCAAGCAGTCGAAGAATTGGGGCTGGCGAAAGGTTTAAAGCTGGGTGCGCCTGCTACCCGCAAAATCCATCGCAAAACGCGCGTGTTGATTCTGGGCGTCAACGGCTTTATTGGTAATGCTCTTGGCGAACGCCTCCTACAAAGTGACGACTATGATGTGCATGGCATGGACTTGCAATCGGATAAAATTGAGCGTCTGCTTGGTCGTCCGGGTTTTCACTTCACCGAAGGCGACATCGCCATTCACCGCGAGTGGATTGAATATCATGTGCGCAAGTGCGATGTCGTCTTGCCTTTAGTCGCTATCGCCACACCGATAGAATATGTGCGCAACCCACTCCGCGTCTTTAATCTCGACTTTGAAGAAAATCTGCGCGTCATTCGCTACTGCGTCAAATATCGCAAGCGAGTGGTCTTCCCCTCAACTTCCGAAGTCTATGGCATGTGTGATGAGCCGGAGTTCGATGAGGACAACTCAAAGCTGGTGTTAGGCCCGATTCGGATGCAACGCTGGATTTACTCTTGCTCTAAGCAGTTATTAGACCGTGTGATCTGGGCCTATGGACAACAGGAAGGTTTAGACTTTACGCTTTTCCGTCCCTTTAACTGGATCGGCCCGCGCCTGGATAGCCTGCATTCAGCGCGCATCGGCAGTTCACGCGCTATCACTCAGCTCATTCTGAATTTGGTGGAAGGCAGCCCGATTAAGCTGGTAGATGGCGGCAAACAGCGGCGCTGCTTTACCGATGTGCAAGATGCTATTGAGTGCCTCTTCCGCATTGTGGAAAATAAAGAAGATATTTGCAAGAGTCAAATTTTCAACATCGGCAACCCGGATAATGAAGCCAGCATTGAAGAGTTGGCGCACCTTGTGGTCGAGCAGTTTGAAAGTCATCCTCTGCGCTCCCACTTCCCACCGTTAGCAGGCATTCATGGGGTGGAAAGCGGCCAGTATTATGGCGCAGGCTATCAAGATGTCGAGCACCGTCGTCCCAGTATCAAAAAAGCTCGCAAGTTGCTTGATTGGCAGCCGACGATTGGACTGCGCGAATCCATCGCTACGACGGTAGACTTTTTCCTGCGTGAAGCAGTTGAATCGGGGGAATTCGGGGCGTCGTTAGATGACGATGAGTAGAGACGCGATGAATCGCGTCTTTACTGTCTCAGGAAACATAAATGCAAATCGGACTGCGCATTGATGTGGATACGCTACGGGGCACGCGAGAAGGGGTGCCGCGCCTATGCCAGATACTAGCAGCCCGTAATATCCACGGCACATTTTTCTTTTCGGTGGGGCCAGATAACATGGGCCGCCACCTGTGGCGGCTGCTGCGGCCCCAATTCCTGATTAAAATGCTGCGCAGTAACGCGCCCGGCTTATATGGCTGGGATATTATTCTGCGGGGCACCTTCTGGCCGGGGCCAATTATCGGAGAGAAAGCGGCAGATGCCATTCGCCAGGCTGCCCTGGATGGCCATGAGATTGGCGTCCATGCCTGGGATCACCACGCGTGGCAATCTTCTACTGACCATGTGGCCGAGTCCACTGTTCATGCCTGGATACAACAAGCAGCGGATTTGCTCACACGTTTAACTGGCCAACCTCCGACGTGCGCAGCGGCTCCCGGCTGGCGTTGCACTGATGGGATTCTGCAAGATCGTGAACAGTTTCCTTTTCACTTCAATAGCGACTGCCGGGGCACCAGCATCTTTCGCCCCGTGGTAGAAAGTAAGGAACTCACACAGCCACAGATTCCCAATACCTTACCGACTTATGATGAAGTTATCGGACAAAACGGCATCACTAATGAGACTTACAACGACTATCTGGTTGGGCAACTCAAACCCGATGCCTTAAATGTCTTAACGGTTCATGCCGAAGTGGAAGGCATTGTCTGTGCGGAGCTTTTCGAGCAGTTCTTAGATAAAGTCATAGCTCAAGGCGGACAGTTCGTGCCTCTGGGCCAGTTGTTGCCTTCGACCCGTGAGTCAGCCAGTAACCCTATTGAAAGAGGCAAAATCGTCAAACAGGTGATCCCTGGTCGGGAAGGTTGGGTTGGGGTACAGGCTCCAGTGGGTTAAGATGCCGGGCATTAAAATACCCCGCAGGGAGGCTAAAGCCAACCGTCCTCCCGGACGGCCTCAAACTCTTACTCTATCGTGGCGTCCGGCAGGACGCTTGGCCAACGGCCTTCCCGCCGGGTATTTCAATGCCCGGCTTAACAGCGATCTTTCTTCCACACTAAACCACAACCAACCAGGGCAGTGGCTACGGGCGAGAGGTAAGCCATGAGCATCGGATTCGCATCACCAGACCCACCCCAGGTCTGGGTCAGGATGTACCCGACATAGTAGAACAACAAAACGATCAACGACAACCCCATTGCAACCCCACTACCGACGGAGCGTTGAGGGCGAATGCCCAGAGGCACGCCGATTAGTACCAGGGCTATGCAAATGAAAGGAGTCGCTATCTTGTCATGAATACCGAATGTTATGCCCTGGATGAGTTCATTCTTCGATTTAACCCCGGCTATATCTTTGCTGTCCTGCATTTCGTGGCGCACTAGCTCTCGATAGCCCATTAATTCGGCAATTGAGGCCATTTCAAAATCACCATGCTCCAGATGTTGGCGCATGTTCATGGTAGCACTGCCTAACTGATGTGGGTCGGGAGCTTTATAACTGAGGTGTTTAAAGGTGGCCGCCCAGATGAAATCGTTTTTATCATCGCTTTTAGCTTGTACTTCCGTGCGCGTGCGATTATGATAAATCACTTCGCCTGCATAAAAATCCCACTGGCCGGTTTTTAAATTCCAGACGGCACGCTCAGCATACACTTCTTTCGAGACATGCTGATCTTCATCGTGCTCTTGAATACGCGGTTGAATGAGGGTGCCCGTTTTCGGGTCGAAACTCTCAGCCTGAATGAGCCGCTTCAAGGGGCCGCGATTGCTGGGCGGGTCTTCAAAGCGAAAGTGTTCCTGCACTTTGCTGTTGGCTACGCTGCGTACCACGGCCACTTCCTTTTGCCGCTCGCAGAAAGGCATCAGGCGCTCTTGTAAGATAAAAGCCACCAGCATCAGCATTGCGCCCCAGGTCAGCGGGGCCACCAGCATCCGGCGCAGGCTCATGCCACCGCCAAAAGTGGCGGTTACTTCGCCACGACTGCTTAAATCGGTAAACGCTTGCACCGTGCCATATAGAATTGACATCGGCAGGGTAAAGAGTAAAATGCGCGGGATTTGATAGGCAATAAACACGGCCATACTGCCCAGCGTCAGAGAATTATCCACTAACTTGCGTGCGGCGGTAATGACCGCAACCGCGACCAACAACCCAGCAAACCAGCCCAACCCGCGCAGAGTCGCCTGCACGACATGGTTAAAGAGATAAAGGTCTATGATCTTGACCGGAAAGCGCGGCCCTCTTTGCTGACTGACATGAGGTTTATCGGCTTGTAGGGTCGAAGGCGCGGTGGTGGGGAGGAAAATCGGCGTTGTAGTTGGCCCAATATCTTCACTATGCTTCACTGGGCCTCACCTGGCTTCACGGTATAAGATGCCATCATAGATTTCGCCATACCCCTGCGGACTTTATAATCCTGCACAACGAATAGTAGGACGGATAAGCCACAAGAAGTATCCCCGAAATTCGGTAGCAGAATAAACCGCTTGAAAGTATTATTGTCGGGGACGTTTATTACAAGTTGAGCCTTCCTGCCGGGCCTTTTATAGGCCCGGCTATTCACCAAAGGTCATCTGAATCTGTTTTTGACGGATGGGATCGGTGCTGCGCGGCATCACACCTTGATAGACATAGCGATGAGGATTAGTGGGATAGGCATCTGGCCCACTCCAGATGCCTATAACGTTGCGCCGCTTGCTCTGGGTTTGGTTTGGCGGGCCGCCGTGAATAAGGTTGACATGAAACACCACCGCCGAGCCTGCCGGACAGGTGACGGTGACGCGATTCTCTGGCACTTGCGACGCGGGCATATCGGTATCGCTATCTTTTACCTCATCATGGGGAATGCGATGCGAGCCAGGACAGACAACTGTTGCGCCATTCTCAGCCGTCATGGGGTCTATGCATAGCATACAGGTCAGTAGATTGGGCGAGGTATGCTGCAAATAAGGCAAATCGCGGTGCCACTGAAAAGCGGCGTTGCCACCCGGCATTTTGCAGATGCATTTGTAGTTATGAAAGGCGAACTCGGTAGATTGAAAGAGAGCTTCTAAAATATCCAGGACACGAGGATAGACGATAAGCTGTTGAAAAACAGCACCAAAAAGGGGCAGTTCCATAATATTGGAGATAGCATTACTATCCGACTGCACATCCTGCACCCATTTGGCCCGGTCTCGTTCAAGGGAAATCCAACGGCGCAAATTCGGCGACAACGTGTCTTCCGCTACAGCGCATTCGATGCGCTCTAAAGCCTCACGCATTTGTTGCAGCAAACCCGGTTCAACGGCATTTTCTACGACTAAGTAGCCTGTTTCGTCATATTGTTGCCGCCAGGTATCAGGTTCGGGTGTCCAGTTCATATTAATCACCAGCTTCTATTTTGCTTGCAGATGAAAGTCGGTAAGACAGTTGCTCACGTTCACGCGAAAGATGCGCACATCAGTGATGCCACCCTTGAGATTAGCTAAAGGTCGTGGCCGCTCGTGACGCAATTGCGCGAGCATTTTAAGAATGAAGTCTGGGTCAGCCTGGCCAACGTTCGGCGTGGTCATCGCGCCACCACCAGGAGTGTATTTCGTACTACCATAAAGCACAGCATGAGCTTGCGGTGAATGGTTCGAGAAATAGCCCTCGTTGCCGTGCACCATAGAGAATACATTGGTCTTCTGGCCCTCGCCACCCACCACAATATTCGTGCCCACAATCACATTCAATAAGGTCAGGTTGCCACGGAAATCATCTGTTTCTATGGCCGCAAAGTTAGGATCCGTCACAGGCGCGTCTGGCCCCAGACGCCCGGTGGCTGTGGTCGCGCCATTGAGGGTAAAAGTGCCCGAACTGGCCGGGGTAAAATGGATAAAACGGGGCGGCGCACCTTCATACCAAATGTCTTCGGCCAAAATACGCCCGCCATTCACCACATCATAGGAAACCGTATTGTTACTGGAAGCACCACCAAAAATAACTACATGACCAGAAACATTCCTCCCGGCAGCCATGCCGAGGCCCCCCACCGCTTTGACACCCACCTCTTTACAACCACTGTGATAGAAATCGTGCAAGCTGACATCAGCGTTATCCAGGCCATCCGCTAACAAGCCGGAGCCTGGGCCACCTTGGGCATTGCCCTGCTCCATAAAAACACGCGCACCAGGCTGGTCACAATTTTCGACCACCACGCCAGCGGCCTGTCCCGCGCCCGTGATAGATAACTCACGCAGCACGGCCCGACTGGGGCCAGCCAGGCGCAGCACGGTTGCGGCGGCTGGGGCCGCTGTTTTGCCAGCCCATTCAAGTTGTGTTTCAAAGCCATCCCCCACCAGTTGTACACCAGTATTGGCGGGAATCACCAATGTTTTAGCAATTTTGTATTCGCCTGCCGGAAGATGCACAACTGGCTGTTGACCTCGCAGTTTTGCGGCGGCATCAATGGCATCCTGAATGGCTGTCCCATCGGCTCCCCCCGCAACCTCGAAAACCCGCCGCTGCAAGTTCGGCGGTGGAGCAGGCAACTGGGGAATAACCGTTTTAATCGCAGCAGGTGCCACAACTTTATTATCTATGGACAGCACTTGCTCGCCCGGTTTAGGATTAGCCATCTCAATGGCATTAGCAACCGTAAACGTGTTGCCCACTGCCAGCGTGGTCGCGGCCACGTTCAATCGCACCACAGGCCCATCTTTACTTTGAGGTGCGTGGCTACGAATGACATTATCCACAAATAAAAATGGCCCCAGGTTGCCAACCTGAATCGCAGTGGAGCTAGTGGGGTCGAGCACCGTGTTGCCCTGCAAGGTCACTAAACCCGCGCAGCCATTCCAGCCACCCTGGAAGAATGCCTTGGAGCCAATAGAGGTGTTATGGCGCATGGAGAAATATTCACAATTACCCATCGCCACATCCGCTTCCGTGGAGTGTTGAAACAGGCTTTCATAAACGTGAAAGTTCCCCGCGCCATAAGTATTGGTCACGCCAAAGTGACAGTCCTGAAAGGTTGAATACCAGACAAACCAATCAAGCGCGTTAAAGTTTTCAATACTGATACCGGCCTTGGAGCAGCGCTCGAAGTGGCAGCGCAAAACGGCGCACTCGGCATCCATGTAGCCATGACTGCCGCCGCGAATGCCAAAGCCAACATCCTTGAAGATTTCATCGGCGTGTTCGCCATCGGTATTGGCATACTGCACCTTGCCATCCCAACCATGATCTACTGACGTGAGGGCTTTACCCACTCCATCCCAGGTGATGCGGCCAAAGCGCGAGTAGGAGACACCATTGCAATAGAGCATGGTTCCACCGGCTGGCCCATCCCAAAGAATGATTGTGGTCGCGGGGTCTTCCCCTAAGATGCTGACATTAATGGTGGAACTCATCGTCAGCCCTTGGGTAATGCGATAAGTGCCAGCCGGGAGATAAAGCACCTTTGGCTTGTGTGGTTGCTTTAAGGCATCCAAAGCCCTTTGCAGTGGTAGGGTGTCATCGGATTTGCCATCACCCACTGCGCCATAATCGCGCTTGAGATTGGCCCAACTCACAAACGGGCCAACAAATTCATCAGCACGGGAGGTGGTTAAGGCGCTAACACGTTGTGCGGTGTTACTACGTGCCGCGCCAGTCGAGGCCAGCGAAGCCTTTAGCCATAAGCTAACAATTAATACGAGCAAGCTTGATCGCACGTAAACCATTAATCTATTGCACTCGTTTTAACAAACCGCGTGCATTCAGCCAGGTGGCTAATTGATCGGGCCACTTCGAGAGGGTGGGGTCACCTTTAGCCAAACCCACTCCATGTGGGCCGTGAGCATAGATGTGCATTTCGGCGGGCACTTGCGCTTTATGCAGAGCCAGATAGAAATAGATGCTATTTTCCACTGGCACCCCAGGATCATCGGCGGTATGGAAGATAAAAGTCGGCGGCGTTTTAGCAGTTACTTGTTTCTCACTGGAAAGGCTTGCGGCGAGTTGAGGATCAGGAATTTTACCCAACAGGTTATCGTGCGAGCCGCGATGCATATAAGCTTCCGTCATGGTAATAACCGGATAAGCCAGAATCATGAAATCGGGACGGCAACTGACTCGCTCCACCGGGTCGGTTGCATTCGGGTTGCCGTCATCAAAGTGCGTGCCTGCTGACGATGCTAAATGTCCTCCCGCCGAAAAGCCCCAGATGCCAATGCGTTGCGGGTCAAGGTTCCACTCTTTAGCCCGTGCCCGCACCGTGCGCAAAGCGTGCTGGGCATCCTGGAGCGGGGCCGGGTTATGATAGCGGGGCGCGATACGATATTGCAGCATAAAAGCGGTAACACCGAGGGCGTTGAGCCACTGACCGATCTGGCGTCCTTCGTGGTCGGTCGCCAATGCACCGTAGCCACCACCGGGGCAAACCACTACAGCAGTGCCATTGGCTTTATCCTGTGGCGGCAAGAAAATCGTCAGCGAGGGCTTATCGGCAGGCTCATTACCAATCGCGCCGGGTGCGCCGTTGGGCCACAGTAGTTCCACACGCGGCTGATCTGAGTTGATGGCAGGAGCATTAGGAGTATTACCCTGTGCCTGGGCTGTGCCCGTGCAGAGTAGGCTGGCGATGGCGGCGGAGAAAGTCCACGTCAGGGCAAAGTTTAGAGACGATGACATCTTTGATTCCTTTAAGAAGAAGTGAGGGTTCAAGCGAGCAGTTTAAAACATTTGTGACTCCGTAGAGCGACCATTTTACGGAAGCTGTTCGATTTGAATATCATCAACATCGAAGGTGCCCGTGGTGTTCACTAAAGCTGGAGCTAACTTGATGAAAAAAGCACCCTCTGGCACTATGCCCCGGCTTTCAAGTGTTATCCAATCTGAGTCTTGCTTGAGCGATGGCACGTTCGGTAGCCGCCCCACGCGGTCGTGCTGGCTATTTTCAAAGGTGCAATCTAAGCGAGCGTTATCTAATGAGGTGGCTCCTACCTGCAAATCTTTACCACGGAGCCGCACCTTGATTTTAATGCCATGCGCCGTGGGGTCAAGCTTAAAACGCGCTTCGGTGGCAACGGTAGCTTGCCCGTTCTCGTTGGTTAAGCGCAGGAAGTGATTGCCATTCTCTGCCGCCACTTGAATGTGTTGCGGGTTGCTCAGATGCCAACCACGCGGGTTGCCATCGTCACCAACTTGCTCGAATTTCCCTTCGGGAAAGCCTGCGGTCACTGGCAACGAACGCGGCGGCATATTCGGCACTTTCTCTTCTTCGATCTGAATATCATCTATATCAAAGGTGCCCGTGGCCGCTAACATGCCGGGGCCGATTTCAAGAAAGGGCGCGTTCTCAGGAATGGGAATTTTAGTTTCCTTCGTTACCCAATCCGAGTCCTGAGTCAATTCGGGTACTTTGATATTGCCCACCCGGTTGCCCAGGGCATCCAAGATAGTGAGATTTAAACGAGCATTTTGCCAGGTTTGTTGGCCCACTTTGAGGTTTCTCGCTCTCATGCGCGCTCGGATTTTAAGTGCCTGCCAGGTGGGGTCTAAGCGATAGGTTAAGGTTAGCGCCGGATAACCATTGGGATCATCATTGCTTGTGCGTAAGAAATGATTACCCTCTTCTTCAACAATTTTCTGATGCCTAACGTCCAGCACGGGCCAGCCAAGAGGATTGCCTTTCTCGTCTAATTGCTCAAAATTGCCCTGCGGAAAACCGAGAGGCAGCGACGGTGCATCCAGTGGAGCATTCACCAATACAGAGACGTTATCTACGGAAAGCTCGCCGGTAGCCGAACCGCCAAACCCGACAGTCACGATGGCATAACGAGCCTGGTCAGGCACCTCACAACGCGTGCTGAGCACAGTCCAATCCATATCACCATGCGGCACCGGGGCAGGCCCATAATGCATAGGTTTCTTATTAGCATCCAGAAACTGGACTGATAGCCGCGCATCCTCAAAATCGCGCGGCCCCTGCTTCAAGCCTTTAACACGCACCCGTGCTGCAATCCTGAGTTGTTGGGTCGCTGGCGGCAGCGGGAGCAGGGTTTGAATCGAAGGCACCTGCCACGGGCGGGTGGCGGTAATCCGCACATAATGATTGCCTTTTTCATCCTGCACCACCTTGACAGCTTGTTTTTCAACCACGCTCCACCCGACGGGTCTACCAGTATCATCTACATCTTCAAAGCTCCCATTGACAACGAGGTTCTTAGCGCCATTAGGGTTTTCGTCGGCTGCCGCCTGGTCGTCAGGAACTCCCGGATTAATGGTGTCTGGCGTAACTACACCCGAATTAGGAGCAGTTACAGAGACACCAATTGGTTCAGGCGCTACAGCGGAATGATTATCTTTAAAAGCAAAGGTGCCGCCTTCGGCTGCATCCCATACTGCCACTTCGCGGGCAGGCAAATCTTTGCCACTACCAGTATCGTGACCAACGACGATAGCGAAAACGCCATCATGCAGAGCAGTGAACGCTACTTTATGCGTCATGTCACCACGCACATGCAGGACGGTGGCCGCGTTAACGATCACAGTCTTCGGCTTGGGTGCCGCTAACGGAGACATTTTGCCGTTGGTCAGAGTGAATGAGGTCGCATCCAGGATCAAACTCTGCTGCGTGGCATTAACTACACGGATCTTCCCATCCAGGCGAATCTCACCCGCGCCCACAGTGAGTTCAGTTGGAATCTCGTTACTTTGTGCCCATACATGTTGGCAGCAAGCTGCACTAAACCAGACACCCGATAAAATGATCGCACCTAGAACAAGTGCTTTGGCAGGAGTGAGAAGTCGGATCGTGACCACCTCTTAACAATAAGCGAGTTGACGCCGCCACTAGAATAAACGTAGTATAGCGTAGCCAGATGCCATTAAGGGGGATAGATAATGCAAATGACGCGGCGGTTAAAACTAGTCAGTGGGCTTGCAAGCCTGAGTAATGCGGAAGCAGCTAGAGATATTGGTTATAACCCAGCGCTGGACGCAGGTTTACGGGTTCGTCTGGCTGCGGCCATGCCACATCATACCCAGTTGGCACACGGTAAGAGAAGGGTGTTTCTCCCTGAGCATAAGGAGCTTTGCGGCGCTGGTCAATGGCACGCATAGTGAGGCAAATGCGATCCCGAACCCAGGTATCGTTTACAGGGAAGTCGGGACGCGGCCCGCCCTGCTGCTCAATGGCGCTCAAGGATTGGAATTCGTAATAAAGTGTGCGGCGCAACGCACCACCACGACTGCGGTGGGAGCCATGCACCACCCGCACATTATGCAGCAGCACATCGCCCGCACGGGCTGGCACGGGGATTAAGCCCGGAAAGTCGAAGCCTTGCACCCCAATCTCATGCCCGGACAAGCCGAGTTTATGACTACCCGGAGCCGCAAAGAGACAGCCATTTTCCAGATTAGCGTCATCCAGATAATAGTCCACGTTGAAGATGAGCGGCGCGAGGCGAGGATCGGCAGGCTCGCAATCAGCATGAACTGGCACTTCACGACCATTGCCAGCCATTTTGAAAACGAGAGCTTCGGCAGCGCACACAAAGTCGGAACCCAGTAAATGCTGCACCAACTCCAGGATAAAGGGATGGCCCAATAAAGTCACTAACGAATTCTGCGGGGCTTTGGGAAAGACATACTGCACGCGATGAAAGACATCTTCCCCCGTGTCCGGCAGCACATTATGAAAGTAATCAGTGGGGTTCTCTTTACCGGCATAGCCGCCATCCACAATGGCCGCCGTATCTGCCCGCAACACCTGCAATTCTGCGGGCGAGAGAAGTTGGGGTAACAGCACATAACCATCACGATCAAAGTCTGCCGCGATTTCTGCTATTGTGCTTTGAGCCGTGGGTGTAGCAGCAGGAGATGTAGCAGTCGTTTTAGTGTTTAAAATCGTTGCCATCTTGGTTCTTTTATAATCCGCGAATGCTTATTTATGGGGATTGAGGGCAGCCACATACCAATCGAGAAAAGCCTCTTTGCGCGGGTTAACTAAAACGGTGACATGCGCCGGGCCATCGGCGATGCGCGTTAAGCCATCCTTCTCCACCACTACATTCTGCTGCTCGCTATCGGAGAAGCTATAACCCAGGGCATACGCCACGGCCACAGGATCATACAGGGTGGGAGTGCCATTGCCCCAGAGGGCGGTCAGGGCAGAGAGGGCATCCGTGGTCGGTGTGCCATAGGCATAGATTTTCTTGCGCCGCGCTTCATTAAGCTGCATCATAGTGGTGACTTCCAGCCCCGCCATCACGAGTGGCACTCCACTGCTATACACCACCTGTGCTGCGACGGGATCGCATTTGATATTCCATTCGGGTGTCGCTGGCGGTTGGTTGTTATAGCCCACATGCACCGCGCCCCCCATAATTACAATGCGCCTGATCTTGGTTTTCACTTCAGGATAGCGCGTTAATAAATCGCCGTAATTACTGAGTGCCCCTATCCCTATCAGAGTCACTTCACCCGGCGCACGGTCTAGCTCGCGTTTGAGGAACTCCACTGCCGCGCCGTTGCGTAGTGGTTTCGCCGCAAAGCCCTGCACCCATTGGTATTGCGCCCCTATCTTGGCCGTCCCCTGCCGCCCGGCATACACCGGCACATCATCTCGACCCATCAGGTGCAAAAGCTTGGCAGCCAATTGCGCCCGTTCCCGTGTCTGGCCAAAGGTGGTCGTGACACCAAGCAATTTTACATTTGGCAGGGAGGTCACAAGGGCCAGCGCATAAGCATCGTCAATGTCATCGCCGATGTCGGTATCCAGAATGACTTTTTGTGGCTTTTGGTTGGCATTGGAGCCATTAGCAGTTGCGGCTAAAGCAGGAACGCTGTTTAAGCACAGGCTGCCACAGAATAGCAAGGCGATGGCTAAGACTAAATGCTGCGCGGAGCTAATGAAGTGACTCTTCATAATTCAAAGGAGTTTAAGACGAAGATTAGAGGTAATTATAGACCTAACAACTTACTACCACGCTGATAGAGTGAGGCGACTTCGGCGGCATTAAGTACCCTATTATAAACGCGGATTAATCGCATTTCGCCTTCAAAGTGACGCTCGTCTACACCTGTATCAGCCGCCACTGGCAAATCATCGCCAGCAAAGAAAGGAACGCCCTGAAGATTAAACTGGGCTGGACTGCTTTGAGTGAGAGCGCCGTTGATGTAGAGGCTAAGCGTAGTGCCATCGAACGTGGTGGTAAGGTTCGTCCAAACTCCAGGGTGGATGTATCCCTCGACTCCCGCGCCATCCCATGCGCCAACGCGCACTCGACCATCTGGATATAACAACCAATGATGCGCTAAAGATTTTCCTCCACCCTGTCACAGCAAAAACATCCAAGCGCGACCAGCAGCAGGTAAAGCAGGCACTTTTACCCACGTCGTAATCGTGTGGGGCGTGTTGCCCGGAGCTAAACCGGCCAGTTGAGGAATCTTAAACGAATTGTTCTGGCCATTGGAATGAAAATTAAATCCATCCTTGTTAGATGTGTAGACGATTCCCACCTTATAATCGGGGATACCCTGAGCCGGAGCGTTAAGACTGGGAGCCGTCATAGCAGCAGTAGCAATAGCAGGCGCAGCACCCGGAGTAAGCGCGGCAGCAGTGGTTGGCGTAGCGACCACATGCCGCTTGGGGAGTGGCGGGGGCGGCATCGGGTGGCGAGGTGCCTTCACGAGAGGGTGGCGCTTAGGAATCAGGTGGGGCACCCGGAGTGGCGGCATAATAGTGATGCTGGTAATAACGGTGTGCCCCTGGTGGGGTGTAGTGCTTTTAGGGTCGGCATAGCGGGTTCCCGGACTACCAGGCAACTGGCCCGCCGGTAAATAGCCACTGCCTGGCGGCAATTGACCAGCCGGGAGCGAACCCTGGGGTGGAAGCTGGGCATACACTGGGGAGGTCACACAGCACGCGAAAAGCAGCGCCACGCCAAGCACCAACCGGGCCGAAATTTTCTCCTGCACTTTACATTGCATAGTTCACCTTGAGTATAAAAGCTCTCAGGACAGGTATTTCATTATCCCTATTCTACCATGACAGCTAAAAAGCGAACATAGGAATCAGCAGGCCGGAATGATGCTTAGGATATTCAGCCACAAGATTAAGTAACACAAGTTGCCACCTACAGAATCGTCATTTCGAGCGCAGTCGAGAAATCTTGCTGTTAACCTAGAGGAAGACGCTGCCAAGATTCCTCGACTGCGTTGCACTCCGCTCGGCATGACACGCTACTCACGGAGAAACTTGGGTTACTTATAAAAAATGGAAAGCATAGGCAAAGAAAAAAACCTATGAAGTTAAAGACAAAACGCCCCACTGACTTGGCACCTGCCACATACCGCTTATAGGGACAGGCCAATGTAAGGTGTCGAGATGCCCGGAACCATTGTTGTTGAAGAGGATGCAATAAACGCCTAAGCGTGTCCCGACCTGCGGCTTCACCGGGGCCAATTCCGACCAGGGCAACTGAAGTTGGTACTTTAAGCCTTCCTCCGTGCGTTCAATGCTGAGATATTGAGCACCCAAGGAAACATCGTTAGATGGTGGTTTAAAGTTCGCCCCGGCTTCTTCTTGCGGTGCCAGCCAACGATAAAGCTCCGGGCCATCGGGGGTAAGCGCAAGGTTAAATGAATAAACGTGGCCAATGGTATCGCAGCGGCGCAGACAGGGATCAAGAGCTAACTGCAAGCAATCGGCGTTATAGACATAGTGGCCACGATAAGGCTGAAAGTGAATCGCATCCCGCACTTCAGCGCGCAACCAGAAATACTCTTCATCCCAGGCCCATTGAAGCTGTGCCGAGAATTCATCCGCACCGGGCCAGGGCCGAGATGCGCCATAGGCCATTGCAGGGACAAAGCGCGCCTCATCAATACCGACTTTTGGTATGGCCGACCAGTCACCGGGGAAACTCTGCACCGGCACAAAAGTGAGGAACCCCGCTTTGCTGCGCGCTAACCCATTAGCCGTTTGCGCCCGCAGATGGTAAGCCTTTGGCAAAACATCTGGTGCCGTTGGTCGCAGGGGTAACAGCGTGCGTCCCTTAATGGCTTGTTGTTGCGGCGCACTTCCTTCAACCTCAAGCTCAATCTCACCAGCAAAGGGAACCGCAGGAATAATCTCGACCGCTGGTCCGCCCTCCCCTAACCAGGGAAAAACTTCCAGTTGGATTGGGTGCGAAGTTTCCACCGCCCAGATACGTTCTCTGCCATCGTTGCTGTGCCAGACAATCGGCAAGTAATTAACATCGCGCTCGACCAGCACTGGCAGTGGCTCAATGATAGCTTGCTCTGTGGCTGAGATGGGAAGAGCCTCAGTTTGCTGCCAGGTTTGGGGCCACCTTATGGAGCCAGCTTGCGAGATAGAAAACTTGCCGGATGCACCCGCCACCCATTGATTGGAAATGGTCAATGTCACAGCGTCGCGTTGGGCATCCAACCGGCTGATAGCTTCATGATAGCCGTGCGCTTTGAGAAATTGAACAAGATGAGGCGGCCCTACCAGACTGCCCGTTGACATCTCTTCGATAACCGTCTCACCCGCGTGAATAGCAGCACAGATACAGGGCAAACTATTTTCTTCAGCAAAGAGAATGGTGCGGTTATCACAGGGAGCTTCAAAGTGTCCATTTGGTGGGCGATGGGGCGTATAAAGGACGGGTGGTAGATCGGGAACTGGCACGGCCATGTGTAAATCCCAACCGCCTACAATGGGCGTCCGCTGACCCTTAGCAGCACGAGCCTGATACCAACGCACCAGTTCCGCATTGCGTTCGCTGCCACTCGTATGCGAGGCAATGGTTAACTCAACCCCATCAATCAACCCCTCATTCAGCAGGCGATCTATTTCACCCGTCTGAAAGAGTGTCTCCCACGTTTGGGGATAAGCCGGGTGCGCCAGAAAAACTAAATCGCACGTTGCCTTAAGCCGAGCCAGGACTTTACGCGGGTCGGCCTCGTTCGATTCCAATTTTTCCGCACGGGGATTGACGGTGACGACGTGGCCCCAGCCAAACATTTCTTCGTAGCCGGGATAAATACGAATGCGGTCACTGAGCAGGGCCGCTACTTCGCGGGCGGGCTGGTTACATTGAGGCCCATCCATTAGAGTCACAAAGTCATAATGATAATAGTTGAGTGCGGCCAGCAATAACGCGGGATTATCAGGATCGGCACGCCACCAATGATCGTGAAAGCCGCCTAATAACAAGTTCCGTCCGCCAAGCTGAAGCATGATGAGGTTGGAGAATTCAATTTAAGAGTTCAGCTTTTTGGCTGCTAAATTCACTTAGCAGGGAACCGTAGCCCCGTTCAGCACCAACTTCGCCTGCAATGCGGGGTCGCTGACTTTGCCGTTTACTAACGGGTGGAGGTGCTTTTCTGGTAACAGTGCGTCGGCAATTTCGTCGAAGTCATTGACGTAGATTAACGATTCGGTACTTTGCCCCCGGCGATCACAAAAGCGGTCGAGAATAAAGGAAACGGGAATGCCCACCTCACGCGGCACGGCATAGTCATCGTGGGGATTATCGCCCACAACGGCCACCTCACTCGCGTCTAAGGCAATGTGGGCGAGGGCCTTGCGCCAGTAGTTTGGCTCCCACTTCATGGCGTGCATTTCCGTAGCGCCTAATAGCTGGCTAAACAAAGTGCTGCCATTAACGTGCGCGATGCCAGCGAGCCGCAGCTTATGCAAGATACCCGACGATGGATTATTGCTGGCAATATAGAGCAGCATCCCGTGCGCTTGCAGGCGGCACAAAGCTGGCAGAATTTCCGCGCCCGTCGCTTCCAGGTATGTGGATTCTATATTGTAAGCATAGTCCCAGAACTGCTTGGGGTTTAGTTCTAGGGCGACTATGAAATCCGACCAGTGCCACCACCGAACCTCATTCTTCACAGACTCAATACGCCGTGCTGTTTCATGAGCACTCAGGCAGCCCAGGGCCACTCCCGCCGTTTGTAATACATCGAAGAGACTGCTGCCACTCATCGGCACGCCCGCTTTGTGGCGCGTGATCGTGTCATCAATATCTATGAGCAAGCCTTTGATATTTTGTAAGGAATTCATCAAGCTACTTTCGTTCTACTTTCGTGAGTTTTCTTGCCAGCCTTTGCCTTGCGCTGGGCTACCTGGTCGCAAGCGAAAATCAAGCGCCGCCGGATTGACCCATAAGGGATCGCCACTCTGTCCGTGTTGCTCAAAGCCATGTTCCTGAAAAAGCTTGCCCAAGTCTTGGTGTGTTACGGAATAGTCGCTGGTTGTGGCACTAAAACCAACGCCCTTACTGACGGATGGCTCACTATTGTCGTCTTTGACATCGGCGTAAAAGTTACCGTCCGCCATATTATTGGCCGAATTGGGGCCAAGGAACATCACCAGGTCAGTAATGCGTCCATACAGGATATTGTCGGTGATGACGTTGTCACGCAATTGCATGTCATAACCATAATCTTTGCGCTGCATTCCATGCAAAACGATGTCCCAGCGATTCTTATAGCACGTATTATTTTGCACGCGCACGCCCCGCGACGCGGAAATATAAATTCCCTGGTTGCGGCTCCCGACTACGCGATTATTGCGGATGATGGCGCAGAACGGGTCGCCCTCGGATGGCTCGGAGATTTCATAAAAGATACCCGTGTAATTATTGGCTACCAAATTATCTTCAATAACGTTGCTGCCTAAGTCACCATCGAACCAGATGCCCGCGCCTTCGTTATCCGATACGTTGCAACGGCGTATCGTGATGCCACGCACTGCTGGAATAATCTTCATGCCGCCTGCGTGCCATTGGTCGTAAAAGTGGCGATAATTGTTGCCCGTCACCGTCAGGTCTTCAAAGACGATGTTTTGTGGCGGACGCTCGCGGTAGCGACGAAAATTATGCGCCGCATCCGAACCGTTCAAGCCAATGCCTGAATCGCCGTTATTGATAATCTTGCAGTCGCGCACGATGTGGTTGTCACCAGCCATGCTAATACCGGCAAAATCGGAGTAACTCAAGGTGCAATCTTCAATTCTCCAACCGGAACCGGCTACCTTCAGCACGCCACTTGTCCCGCCTTCAGCCGTGCCATTGCAGTGCATCAAGGAGAGGTGGCGCAACGTCACATACGACTGATCGCCACCATCCATAACGCAAGGCTGCACACTGGCCTCCATCAAGTGCTGGTTAGGGTCGGACTTATCCGGCAGCATACAGAAAAGAAGCTTCTGTGTCCCGTCGTAGAAGAAAGAACCAGGCACCACATCTTTAACATCCTTACCAACTGGCGGCAGGCAAACCTTATCGGCCCACAGTTTTTTGGTATGCCACGGATTCTGCACGCCGATTTGCTGTAATGGCTTGCCATCACAAAAGAGTTGCTGGCTGTTGATCTTCCAATCCGCCACTCTCCACAAGCCCTGCCCCGCGTCCTGCCAGGAAGTCACAACCTGCGAGCCTTTGAGCACAACTTCAGCTCTTGGTGCGCCTTGAATCGTAATGGGTTGCGTCGCACTGCCACTATGCGTCATTAAAATTGGTGCTTCACGATAAGTGCCAGCACCAATTGTGATCGTATCACCCGCACTGGCCGACTTTAGCGCCTTACCGACAGTGTGCAACGGCTTCTCCACTGTGCCAACAGAGGTGTCATCACCACTGGTAGAGACATAAACGGTGCGCGCTGCTACCGCACTACAACCCGTCAATAAGAGAATTGGAGCCACGAGTAAGTGCATCCGTAGGCTTGTCTTCAAATTCATGCTTGGCCTCAAGGGAAGGGCACAAAGGCCGTGCCTTAGTCGTTGTCCGCCACCGTCCACATGCCTTGTGGATTGCCGCTCATACTGCCAGCAGGCCCCAGGGTATCCCTGGGCTTGAGCCATTTGACATGCCCATCGCAGAAAAGCCAGTTCCAGCCGTCGAAATGGTTGGGCGTTGTCAGAGCAGGAACCACAGGAGTGGACGCGGACATACTTAACTGCATATTGGGGTTATAGGAAAAGGCGCGCGAATTACTGCCAAACACATTGCTGTTGGAGGGTTGCTCGACGAGGAGCAAGGTGCTAGTGGGCGCAATGATTTGCACGAGAGGTTTACCAGTGTAAATGATAAAGTCTTTGGTCGTGGCCACGCCCGTGCTGCCACCATTGGGTGCAGGCACCGAATAGCTCCGCGCGTTGCCAAAGCTATAAGGGCTATTGCGCGGCGTATCATCATCCGGGCACTGAAAAATCATGGGAGAGGTGTTAGTATTGGCGGCTACCTTAATACCAGCATAAGGAGCGATCAGATTATCCCAGCCCACAGGACTGGCCGCCATGATGGGCAGGCGCTCATCGTAATCCTGGCTATATTGCAGGAAAGCCATGCCTAATTGTCTCAGGTTACTCTGGCAAGTGGCGCGGCGTGCATTTTCGCGCGCTCGTGAAAATACTGGAAACAAAATCGCTGCCAGAATTGCAATAATGGCAATAACAACTAAAAGCTCGATCAACGTGAAGCCACGCTTCACCAAGCCATATTTACCACGGCTGCCGTAAGTGTCCTTACTGCCATTCGTGTTCTTTTGCGGGTGCGTTAATAACCCAACTGCCCCACCTTTGTCTCGCCATAACTTGCTCTGCCTGCTCATCATTAACTTCTCCTTTGTCTCCACTTAGCTACCATAATCTGATAATCAGGAGACTTCCTATAATCTTTCCCAACGTTCGGATTACTATTATTATACCCGAAATGCAAAAACTTAAACATCTTTTTCAGAAATTTTTCAAAATTTTTTAGTTGAGGTCATCGCGTTACTGTAGGCACAGGTGTAATCCGTTGTGAACGTAAGCGTGGTGGCGTGGGTTTATGGTGAGATGGTTAAGCGAGATTGGGGTGACAAAAACTACTTAAGAACGATTGGTCTTAGGAGTTGCTTTGCGCCGTGGTTTCGTTGGATGTTGCGGAGGTTTCTCTAACGCAGTGGGGGCTTCAGCTATAGTACGCCCCATTGTCCATTGGCCGCTCAACTTAAGGCTGGGTGGAGGCTGGTCGGCCTGGGCTAAGGCTTCTAGAAGCATAGCCGCGGCTTGTTGGCCCGTTTCGTAACGGTCATATAACATGCCGCCGATCTCAATCATGCCATGCAGGGGCACACGGGCTTCCCGATCCAGCGTAGCGACAGAAAGATCATGCGGGATGCGTTTCCCCAGCAAGTGGGCCGCTTCACTGACTAAAGATAGAGTATTAACGCCAGCCATGATGATGGCTGTCGCCTGTGTCTGCTGGATTTGCTCCGCTACGGATGGCACCTCATAGCCCTTGATGATCGCTTCTTTTAGCCCTTGAGCTTGCATCTCCGCGACATAGCTTTCGTAGCGTTGCGCATAGCTGTAATGCACCCATTGGCCAGCACTGTAACTTTCCCACCCTTGCTGCCCAACCATCATAGCGATACGTTGGTGCCCCAACTCAATCAAGCGTTGCGTTACGACACGGCCCACTTCAGCTTCATCTCGAAAAATACAACTATGCGGTTCAAACAACCCGGAATCCCACCAGACAACGGGCAAATCAAGCTGCGGCATGAGGTGCATCGTTTGAGAGGACAGGCCATAGTGAATCACTAGGCCATCAAAAAGATGTTCTTGCAAGACGGGCGGCCATTCATTGGAAGTTTGCACCTCGACTTCTTCGAGTTCCACCAGGCTCACATGATAACCGTCTTTAATGAGGCGATGGCTCATTCCCACCAAAAACGGATAGACGCTGTAATTGGCAAGAGTGCCATTGGCCGAGAAGTTGGAGGCCACGAAACCAATTTCACGCGTCTTTTTAGAACGCATAGATTGCGCGGCGCGATGCGGGCGATAATTGAGGGCTTGCGCGGCTTGCAGTACACGCGCGCGTGTTTCAGGGCGGTAAAGATGCTCGCGGCCACGATTCAAAATATCCGAGACGGTATAGAATGATACGCCGGAGGCGGCGGCTACGTCTTTGATGCTACTCATTGATATTAAGTATGCGCACAGAATGAGGTTGAGCCAAAGCGCACGGCGGCACATTCTGTTTCCGCCGTGCGATAGCGGCTGCCAATACTGAGGAACATAAAACGCAAGATTAGTGCCGATCCAGCTTTTCCCTGTGCAGTTCTTGCCGTAGCTGTTGGGCACGCTCCTTGGCTGGGGCGGCTTCTGACTGACATCGTACCGCTCTCATCCTGGCCCGAATCGCCCATTGCAGGATCATGTGGGCAGTTTCTAGAGCCGCTTGAGTTCGCTCAATAAGATGCAAAAAATTCTTGCTTTACCTTCTCATCCATGCCCCATAGTTAAGGTTAGGAGAGGTAGCTATTCTGTCTGGTACCGCGCATTAACCAGGTTTAGTTATCTTATTCCTTTTGAACATCCTGGCCCGACGGGAGTCTCTAGAGGTAGCATTGGAGAACTTCTAATGAGCGCAATGGAAGTAGTTGAAAGTCTAATAGAGCAAGGCGTGCCGGAGGCGACCAAAGCCTACGCCGCCGAAGTTAAAACTCGCTTAGCGGCGGATACAGCCGTTGATCCCGGCGTCGTGGAGCTGGATCTCCATGATGACTGCGCCGAGTATTACCAAGACCACTATGGCGACGATTTTGAAGAGAAGTGGGCTGCCCTGATGGATAACGTACCGGCTGCGCTTTAACTCTGACCGTTCCAACGGGGTCGCCGCGTCGCGCCACTGCCAGCGCGCGATGCACAAAGCCCAACCAGAATTGAATACAAACCAATCTCTAAAGATTGGGCAGGTCTAATTTCGTGTCACGTCCTGCTGCGACCTACTGGCGCACTTGCTTGATCTTTTCCAGCAGATCGCGCAGCAGGATGGGTTTGCGCACTAATAAGTCGGCCCCCGCTGCATGGGTCTCGGCCTCGGTGTGACTATAGGCAGTGAATAAGATAATGGGCACCTTTTCGCCTTGAGGTAAGGCGCGGATGCGCTTAATAGCGGTAAAGCCATTCATGCCGTGCATCTCCGCATCCATCAGGATCACATCGAAGGCTTGCTCGGCTGCCGCCTGAATCGCGGCCTCGCCACTCTCAGCGAGGGTAGTGGCATGGCCTTCTAAGCGAAACATCAAAGAGTACAGTTGGCGCGTGTCTAATTGGTCATCCTCCAGCAGAATACGCATCGTAACCTTTGTCTAGGGTTTGGCCCCTGAGCATAAGATTGGCCATCAGTCTATTATGCCACATAACGGGTTCGATGTCTTTCTGCCATCTCCAGTAAGCCATAACCAGCGGTGAGGACGCGTAACACCGACAGCACAACGCTTAAATACTGGACTATAGGAAGGGTGGCCAACACAAGCTACTGCTGAGGGGGAGAGGCACTAAGGGGATGCCCATCTTTGAACACTATGACGCAACCCTGGCGGTCTGCCATAGTTTTACAATGTTCCTCTAAGTGGGTCATGGCCTCAATCGGGTCATCACTCTCAAAGATAACGTGCAGGTTACGGTTATGTTGAAGCGTGCCGGTAAATTCCACTACGCCATACTTCTTTGTTAAGTTTATGTCCACGTTGGCGGCATCCCGTTAGGTGTTGCAGTGGAGCATTATAACCCGATAACCAGCGCAGAATTGTGAAGATGTCTGAAGATTTATCAAGAATTGTCAAGTCAGGATTAGTGATAAATTGGCAGCTTTAGAGCAAACCAACCTCAACAATGGAAGAACGGAAAGTAGCCATAGCCTACTACTTTTTGTGCGCCATCCTTGAGGCTAGCCAATTAAAGAAACGAGTCACCCCCAGGAATAAGAGTGCGCCACTTAAGAGTCCGCCGATGATAGGCACGACATCTGTCCACTGCTTGATAACTTCACTGTGCTCAGGACTCGCCATACTTGACACCATACCAGAAAGCTCACTCCACTACATCCTAACCCGGCTCTGGAAACTGCGATTGTTCCGCAATCCGGCAACCACCAGCGCCACTTAATAGGAGCTTACTGGTTTATACTATAGATTATGCCGCACTGGATTCGTGCTGCTTGGCTGTGGCTGTGCAGTCCAAGCCCTTTTCACGACAATATGAATCCGCTCCTGCCCGCTTTAGCGTGGGGCAGAATGGTAGCGATCTTAGCCGCCATGCTTATTCTCCTGGGCATGGTGGCCTTGCGCCTGCTCGAAGCGTCACGGCAAAATAAAACACCAGATACCCCAGCCTCAGACAGCCCGCCGAAGCCACACTGACTCGGTTGAATAGCTATCTCATAGCTATTCTAGGCAAGACCACTAATCTCTTGCCTGGTGAAACTTTGGCAAGGTTAAGAGAGTCTAAATCGGAAATTTCCCCTTTGGAGGCTTTAGGATGAAGATGAAAACTGTAGGCACAGCTTTGATGGGCGTGGCGGTAGCCGCCTTACTGACGGTTCCGGCTCTGGCCGATGAAATTCGTGCCCGCATTAAGTCGGTAGATACTACCGCGAACACCGTGACCGTAACCGAAAATCACCAGGACAAGACTTTCAGCGTGACAGATGGCACCAGTTTCCTGAACGTAGTGGGCAAGCCCCTGGCTCAGGGTATCAAGAGTGGCGACTTGCGCGAGGGTCGCCGGGTCATCATCACCTACAAGGCAGATGGCGATAAGCTAGTGGCCAGCGAAATCAAGCTGCGTCCCAACGCGGCGGCTCCCCAGCCGGGTAAGAAATAGGAGGGAGTTCGTAAAACGGGAGGCAATCCTCACAACCCAGCCATTGCCCAAGTCACTCCTACCAGCTTTAGCAAAAAGCCCTGTGCGGTATGAACCGCACAGGGCTTTCTCTTGCCTTATTCACAATAATCGCGAAAGCTTGAAAGGAGGAGTTTTGCGCATGGTTTTTGCTCTCACTCTCAATATAGGCATAAATGTATTAAAGTGAGGTTCTTATGACGGAGCAGGCACGACTTAAATTACAGGAAATGAAAGCTGCCCTCCAGCGCACACAAGAAAGTGCAGAGCGTGCTTATCAATTGGCAGTCGTGATAGCCCTCAACAAGGCTAAAGCCAAAGTCAGGGCGGAGCGGGTGCGGACAGAAATAACCCGCTTGCGAATGACCTAACCGCTTGTTCTGCTTGTGCTACAGTTAGCTACAACAAATGATGAGGAGCCACAACGCCATTCTTGAGTAGTTTTGAGGCCTAAAGTTGAACGTATAATAATAAGTGGTATGCTGACCTAATGGCCTTAGTTTGGCGGCTCATCAAAATCTTCGAGAAAATTATTTTTGCGCATTCTTATTTCCGCTTGCTGAATCAAATATTCCTTTCTGTCCCCAGGCAAATGCGGCGGTGCCGTCACTTGTGAAATCAGAAACAATTGCCAGATCACGTTTTGCTTAACACATCTGATTCATAGAGACTGTGTTCTGCAAGTCTGCAGGCTGACTATCTCCAGTGCGGATCAAGCCCTGAAACCAAAGTCATCCATTAGATTATGAAACTAACTCTCGCCTCGCTTCTTGTCCCCCCGCTGCTTTTACTTGCATTGGTTCCCGGCTTCGCGCAACGCCCGGCGGCTACAGCACTGGTACCGGCACCAGCCACGGACGCGGGGCCTTTTCAGCCGCAACTCATTGCACCTGGCGGCATTATCCTGACGCTCTATCCGCCCACCTCGTCGCTGCTCAAACGCGAGCGGCTGGGGGAAGCCGAGAAATATAACACGGCCACCGGCGGCAAGGGGCCGATCACCAACGTGATCAACATCCACAATCCCTCGATTGAGGTGCATCTTGCCACCGACCGCTCGCTCAATGGCGCGGCGGTCATCGTAGTGCCCGGTGGTGGCCATCAAATTCTGTGGGTTGGCCCTGAAGGTGCCGATTATGTGCCATATTTTGACAAACTCGGCGTCTCGACCATTATTCTGCGCTATCGCCTGCGCGTGGACGGCTACGAGCCGACCACTGATGCCGTGCATGATGCTTTTCAGGCCATTCGCCTGGTGCGCGCTCATGCCGCCGAGTGGAAGCTCGATCCAGCCAAAATCGGCATTGTCGGCTTTTCAGCCGGGGCCGAACTGTCTGCGCCCGCCGCACTGTTCTTCGACGAGTTCGCCCAGCACAACAGTGAGGCGCAAGACCCGCTGGCTAAAGTGTCGCCGCGCCCGGATTTCGTGGGTGTCATTTATCCCGGGCCATCGCCTTTCACTAAGAATCCCGCCACGCCGATTCCGGCCAACGTCCCACCCAGCTTTATCGCCTGCGCCGGTTCCGGTGACCGCGTCCACGCGCTATGGGCGACGGATTATTTTACGGCCATGCTCAAAGCCTCCGTGCCGAATTTGGAAATGCACATCTATGGGCGCGGTGGCCACGGCGTGGGTGGGAAAGAGCGCAACACTATCCCCTACGGTAGCTGGCGCGAACGCTTTGTTGACTGGTTTCGAGACCTCGGCTTTCTCGGAACGCCTGGTAATCCCACTAAAGCCGCTGCCGATGTGGCGGCTTACGAAAAAAGAGCGGCAACGAAATAACTGGCTCGTAAAACTATTAAACCGCAGAGACGCGGAGGGCGCAGAGGAAGTTGAGGAGATAAGATTCTGGATCAAGGATAGAGAATTGTTATAATCACTGGTGCCTCGATTCTCAATCTCTCTGCGCCCTCGCGTCTCTGCGGTTTATATTACAGCACCATTGGCAACGCGCACACATTCTCCATGCTGGGGAATATGGGTGGCGAGGCCGGGATACTTGACTTTCATGTAATCCACAAAAAGTTGGGGATTCTCGCTGTTGGTCGCAAACATCTCAAAATGGGTGGGCACGCTCAACCCTGGTCGCATCGTCCCGGCCAGATCCACTGCTTCCTGATAAGTCATGTTGCCAATGCAGCCAGAGGCTAAACGGCGTGCATCACGCCCGTTAATGGGCAGGAATGCCAGATCGAAACGCCACTGGCGCAGGAGTGTCTGCATCCCCTCATAGATACAAGTATCACCAGCATGGTAGATGGTGCAGCCGTTACCTTCCAGCACAAATCCAACATACGGATGGAGACCAGTTAGCTCATCACGATCCAGAAATTCATGAGCGGCTGGCACACCCGTAATTTTGACGCCAGCGATCTCCACCGCCAGTCCGTGATCCACCCCGCGCAGACGCGCTTCAGCCAACCCTACTTCGTCGGCAAGCTGCTGGCGCTTCAACTCCGGCACAATGAATAACGCCGACGGGGAGGCCGTCGCCAGACCGGGCCAGGCCGCACGGTCTATGTGGTCGGCATGGTCATGGCTGCCCAGGAACAGGGTCGCATTAGTCACTTGCTCTGGTCTTAGCAGCGGTGGCACCTGCCGCCCCTCGATGGGGGATAGAAAGGCGTCAATATAGCACACGACCGATCCCAGTTTCAGGATCACTCCGTGTTGCCCCAGCCACCAGAACGCACACTCACCCTCTAGTAGTTGGCAATTGTTGACCGCAGCAATAAGCTGGTCCCCCGTAGTTATCATGTCAATAACATACTCAAAGGGTATCCATGATTAGCATGGATACCCTTTGCTATTGGTCGCGGCTCTCCTGGCGGCAGTCCTCGATGCGCTTAAGCACAACTAAAGGCAAAATTGGTTTATAGACGACAGTATTAGCCCCTGCCTGCATCGCCTCAACACGACAGTCCTCGTCCCTGTCACCAGTCAGCACTACAATAGGAATTTGCTGACCGTGCGGTAACTGGCGAATCTGACGGAGGGCTTCAATACCATCCATTTCGGGCATCATGATATCCATCACGATGGCATCGTAGTGGTTCGTCTCCATCAGAGTCACGGCTTCAGCCCCGGTGCTGGCCATCTGGACGGTGTGCCCTTCGAGACCAAGCGCCCACGCGTATAATTGACACGTCTCTTCGACATCATCTACCATTAGGATATGCACAGTGCGTTGTTCTCCAAAGGGACTATTGCTTGTGCAATTTTAGCTCCGAACCAACTACCTGCAAGTGTGGGATTATGCACCAAGATTGGAATATTTGGGTTAGAATAAGGCAGACGGCAATGCTGGCGCTGGCATATGGTCTCTGTGTTGACCTTGAGAGTTACATCTGCGCTGTGTGCCTGCCGCATCAAGGGCTATCGCCTTGGTGCAAATTTATGACTACGCTCAAGTACGTCTAGCCTTCCCCTTCGACTAGCTCCCTGATTTTCTGGACTAAATCCTGAGCTAAGATCGGTTTCCGCACCAGCAGGTTGGCACCGACTTGCTCGGCGGTGCGTAGGGTGTAGTTATAGGCTGTTAATAAAACGATGGGGACGCTCTGGCCGTTGGGCAATTTCCGAATCTGCCGCGCTGCCGTGAGACCGTCTGCCCCTGGCATCTCAATATCTAAAATAATGACATCAAAAAGCTGTTGCTCGACCGCTTGCCGGGCCAAATCCCCATTTTCAACAATCGTTGCGTCATAGCCTTTCATGCGAAAGACCATCGCATAAAGTTGGCGAGTATCTAAAGTATCGTCGGCAAATAGAATCCGCATAATCGTGCGCCCTCAGACTATCCCTAAAAGTCCCATCAAGACTCCTCTGATGAATTTTAACGGACGCGCACATAAACAGCATCCAGCTACAACTTTAACTGCTAATCCTGCATCGCTAACCAGCAATCTCTACGACCAGGCTTGGTTTCTGACAAGCGGGAAGTCCCACCTATAGGTGTAACGTAGCGGAGTTGGACTGCACCGGTTGCAGCGCCTTATTTTGCTGATGGCAGACCGCTTTTAGAACCTTTCTTCGGTGCCGTCACCATGGAAGAAACTGAACTCATTGATGTCCTCATGGTCAGTGGCCGCCACTGCCTGGTGCCAGGCGTCGCGATCAGAAAGCTTTTTGGCCATTACTCCATGCAGGAAATGAAACAAAAAGAGATTCATAGCTACGACATCTGGCCCGGTGCGGCACCCAATATAGGCGGCTAAACCTCCCGTCAGAAAGGCTTCTGCCATCGCTTTGCTGCCACCCTCACAACTGTAAGAAAAGACGGTGCAGCCGGGCAAATTAACGTGCCGGCGGATAACTTCTGGTGGCATGGCTCCATTACGCAGCATAGATACATCAATATCTGCCGGGCCATACTCCCCAAAATCAAGACCATCTTCGGTGCCGTGCCCCATGATTATCATGTAGCGCGGCGCATCTTCACCTTGCGCAATAACCTTGAGAAAGTCCGAGGGGGTGCCTATCGTATGCAGCAAGACCACACAATAAAGCGATTCAAGCGTAGCGCGTGCGAACTCCATGCCTCCCCCAGATACGGCGACTATCGAAACCGGCAGCCGAGGCACATAGAATTCCGTATCCACTGGTTTCCACATAGCTGTAATGATACAGCACGGAGTCAACCCGCGCCGCAGTTCAATGTGGCTTTCAGCGCCGCTAGCTGCGTCTTGCGCACAGGCGGGTTGGCTTATTGTGGTGGACGCACTTGGCAACGCGGCTGCATATCTTCTGGCCTTTCCAGAAAGCGTTGCAAAGTTAAATCAACTTCTCCGTAAATCTCACCGTATCTGATGATGGTGATATAGGTTGCATTAAATACGTCTGGGTGCTGCGACATCGCGCCAGATAAAGAGTGGCCTGCCATCAGAGCATCACGCACTTCCATTAAGACCCGTTGAAAATGATGATTAGGCTGTTTAGCAATGGTGCTGGAGAAGAGGTCTAGGAGGCTGCTGCCGTTTGGTTCCATCAAGACATTGTAAAAGTCTCGTGTCCAATCTCGCAGTTCCTCTGCTGTAACTTGCATTCTTCTCCTAAACAAAGCAGAGTGGCTCACTGCACGTAAACGCGGTAGCCCCACGGTTCCAGCGGCAACTGCACCGGATTGGTAAAGGTTTGGGGTGCATCCGTAAACAGTTCAGAGTAAACGCCAGGGAGAGTGCCCGTTTGCAGAATGCAAGTTAGCGGCTCCGGGCTAAGATTCAGCACGACCAGCACATGATGTTGATCGCGCTGCCGCATAAAGGCATACACCTTATCGTCATGGTTTGTCACAAGCTTCTGGAACTCGCCCTCATAGAGTGCCGGATCGCGTTGATAGTGACCATAAAGACGGCGATAGAAATCCCACACCGGACTTTGATGGCGCGCAGTGGCATCAGCGGGAGGATCATGTTTCTCATGGCCCATTTCCTGCCCATTGTATAGCAGCGGTTTACCCGGCAATGTGGCGCACAGGATCATGAGAGGCGCAATGCCGCCGTTATAGCGTTGTAAAACGGAACTGCCTGGAAGCCGGTCCAACCTCGGCCCGTCCGCCCACACGTTGGGATCATTGTGCCAGTCGTGATTATCCAGAAAGCGCATCCGAATTGCGCCTTGAGGATAGTCCTTTGCCTCCTTGAGCAATACCTGATCAATGGCCGTGGCAGGTTGCTTGCCAGCAGCGAGAGCGAAGATGGTGCTGGGCATAGTCCACTCGTAGGTCATATCGAAGGCTGGATGGTGGCGCGGCTCGTTGGCCTCAGCCAGCATGAATACCGGCTTGAGGGCGTCGAGTTGGGGCCGCAACCAATTCCAGAACTCAATGGGCACCCCGGCGGCCACGTCACAGCGGTAGCCATTAATATCATATTCCTTGACCCAATAGGTCATGGCATCGCGCATGGCATTCCACAAGGGCTGGTTCCATGAGCCCGGGTGGCCATAGTTGAGTTGGGCCACATCACGCCACGACCGAGCCTGGGTAATGTTGCCCTGGGCATCATGTTGATAGAATTCCGGGTGCTGGGTGATCCACGCATTATCCCATGAAGTATGATTGGGCACCCAGTCCATCAGAATGTGCAAACCAAGTTCGTGAGCGCGTTGAACGAGGTGCTTGAAGTCCGCTTTGGTGCCGAAAGCTGGATTTAAGTCTAGGTAATCGCGCACGCAGTAAGGGCTGCCAAAGGCTTTCTTTTCGCCGCGCGGGTGCAGGGGCATAAGCCAGATAATGCCGATGCCCATCTCCTTGAGGACTGGCAGATGCGACTCGAAGGCCATGAACGCCTGGCCGCGCGGGAACTTATACTGATCCAGATTAACTTCATAAATCGGCAGGTTCTTGGCCCATGCTGGCCCTGCCACGACTTTAGTCGTTAATTCACTGGTCAGGCGAAAATCATGGGGCACCGGGGCTGGCTTGGCTTTACTTGTCTCGGCGGCATTGCCTGTGGATAAGTGGCCGTAAAGCATGATGCTGGCGATTACCGATAATACATACACCCGTGTTAGCATAAGTTTGTTCCCACGAAACCACGGTTAGTTTAGTATAGTGGTCTGGGTTAATTGCAGGGTTCATGAGACTCTACACGCTAAGGGGGATTATCTTCCAGTCACCTTAAAATGAGCGGTGGCGGATTAATCAGAATAGTGTCCTGCGGCTTTGATGAGTAACTGCACCACACTCCGATGGCCACCATCTTGGGCCAGATAGAAGGGTGTTTCACCCCACTCGTTCTGCTTTTGCACCTCAGCTCCCGCTTGGAGCAAAAGCGCCACGACCTCGGTATGGCCTTGCCCAGCCGCTAACATTAAAGCCGTCTCCCCGAAATCGGTAGTGGTGTTAACCTCAGCCTGATAATGGAGCAGTTGGGCCACCAACCGCACATCGCCCGCTTCGGCAGCATACATAAGGGGCGTGGGCATCTCATCGCCCATAGCGTTAACGTTGGCCCCCTGCGCTAGGAGATTTTGCACCTGGGGCCAATCTTGAGCCTGCACTGCTTTGAATAAATCGTGGGTCATTACCCACTATATTAACGCGTTGGACTCTAAGTGTATATCCGCTTGCGCACAGATAGCTACCCTCTATGCCCGCGACTTTTCTGCCCTAACTCCGACTCATGACTTGCCTGCTTAAATCGCTTAACGGCTCAAGAGGGTCTGCATATAATCGGCCAGTTGCACTGGATGGATCGGCTTAGTCAGATATAAATCGCTGCCGTGCTCCCAACCCTTTTTCATGTCTTGCTGATCCGCTGCTGCGGTGAGCATAACAATCGGAATGTCATGGGTCTTGGCATCGCCCTTTAAGCAGTCGAGAACTTGCAAACCATCCATAACGGGCATTCTGACATCCAAAATAATCAGGTCAGGTCGTTCCGTTGCCACCGCCGAGAGTGCCTCATGACCATCGCGAGCGGTATGCACCTGGTAACCGACTTGCTCCAGGCCGAGTTGAATACTGCGCACAATATCCTGTTCATCATCTACCACTAAAATCTTGCGGGCTGACGTTGCCTCCGCTGCCTCCATGCGCTCCTCCCTTGGTTTTGGTTGACGGCGTTCTTAATTAAGTTCGTGTAGCGATGGTTCACAACCGCTGCCGACTCTCAAGTAAAACAGAATCGCACGCGGCTAACATCCCTCTTAATAATAACTTGTCATACCTGTTGATTGACACTCGTCTTATAACAACTCATCATGCGGCAACGATAGAAAAGCTTCAACTATCGTCGGATCAAAGTGTTTACCACTTTGCTGTTTGATCTCTTCAATGGTCTCCTCCACAGACCAGGCCCTTTTGTAAGGCCGCTCGTGCGTCAAGGCATCAAACACATCCGCCAGGGCTAAGATGCGCCCGAAAACATCTATGCCATCCCGTCGCAAGCCGCGCGGGTAGCCAGAGCCGTCCCACTTCTCATGATGGGTCAGAGCAATTAGCTCGGCCATGCGCAGCAGGTCTGAATGCCCGCCCGCCAGCAAATCTGCCCCAATGATGGTGTGCTGTTGCATGATCTTATATTCGGCTTCCGTGAAACGACCTGGCTTGAGCAACACACTATCAGGAATCCCGATCTTGCCAACATCATGGAGCGCCGCCGCCTGTCGCAAGAGGTTAATCCGCTCTTCGCTCAAGTTCAGCGCCTGGCCCAACAAAGCGCAATGCACCGCCACCCGTTGGGTATGCTGGCCAGTCTCATCATCGTGATGTTCGGCGGCCCGCGCCAGACGATTGATCATCTCTAAGTGCGCTTCTTTGAGTTCGAGTTGATAGGTTTCGAGTTCCTGGGTGCGCTCTTGTACAAGCTGCTCAAAACATTCAGCTTTTTCTTGTAGAGCCACCTGTTGAAAGCGAATGCGCAGATGGTTGCTAATGCGCAGACACAACTCATCTGCGAGAAAAGGTTTCCTCAAGAAGTCAATTGCCCCATTGGAGAGGGCGCGTTGGCGATTCTCAGGAGTATCATCAGCCGTGTTAATCAGGATAGGCAGATACTCGTCCTGCTTTTTGACCGAGGCAATCAAATTTAAGGCTTGGAACCCATCTACATAAGGCATCCGCAAATCTAAAATAATCAGATCAGGTTGCCATTCTAAGAGCAGAGCTAACACGCCTCTAGGGTCAGCGAGGCTGCGGATATTGGTGTAGCCATCCAAGCGCAACGCATCGGTGATATAGTCGCTCTGGGCGGTCTCGTCATCTACAATCAGTATCTTAGCTTCTTCTAAGGCTCTTCCATCCATAGTGATGCCCTTTAAAAAAGTTGGGGGCAGAGCCAATCTTATGCCACGAGCCGCGTCCCAGCTAATCCTGGTGGGGTAAAATTCAGGCGCGGCAAATATTGGATTTAAGCTATTGATTCCACCGATACTGACGTGCCCCATTTAAAGGCAAGCGCCAGTAATTGCCCTGTGTTACTGGCACCACGCTTTGCGCCGTGCCATCTAACGAGCGCACCTGTTGGGGCTTGCCGAAACGCTGGCTGCTGAGTTCCAGCACGAAGTCGCGGTCACGGGGCAATGTTTGCAAGACCCACTCGCGGCCTTCACGTCGCACCAGGACACTGCCATTGGTGCGAATAGGGCCGAAGTCCACCACGGTGGCAGCGTCATTGAGATGCTGGTGATGCAGGTCAGGGGTCACCGTAGCCGTAACGGGTTCGGGATCAAAGGAAAGTGTCTTGCCAGCATTGCGCACATGCAATACACCTAATCGCACTCGCCCATGACCATCATTGGTGCCCTCCATTGCAACTCGTCCACCGTTAGGAGAGGATAAGCCAATCATCCAGTCGTAGTCGCCATCAGCGACATTATCCGGGATATGTATGACATACGGGCCATCACTAACAGTTTCCCCCGCCTGCCACTGTGAACTTGGCCTGGCAAGCGGATGGTCTTGCTGGAAGCGAATACCTTCCGCATTGTTGGCATCGTTGCGCTGGACAAAATGCACAAAGGGAGAGTAATTCTCCTTAACCACTTCGTTCACTTGCCAGCCATAAGTGACGCGAAAGGTACGGGCAGCAGTGGGATCAGCCACCGTGCCAGGAGCGAACTGGGCCACTTGAGGCCGCAGGCGATGCGTGCCACCAATGCTCCAATCCACCGCAGGCCGCGCATTGGCAAAAACACTGTCCGCAGTCTCGGCATAATCGGCCACCACACCATTGCGCTGAGCAGTATAAGCTGTCACTCCCGCGCCCTGCGCCAGCCAACCAAAGCGAGGCAGCGTATAGCCGCCAACGGTCAGCGGCTCTCCGCGGTCGTTGGCCGTAATGGTTAGGCCATTATTATAAGCAATCTGCACCCGATTCCAGGCATTCGCTTTAGCAGCGGCAGTGGCATCTTGCCAGCGGCCATCCACTTCGTAACGAATCGCCGTGGGTTTAGCGGTCGCATAGCGGGCGGTCACGGGCGTCATCAGATGATGTTCCAGCCACGCATAGGGCAATATCGAATAAGTGGCTCCGCCTAAAAATCCGGCATGGCCATAAGCGATTTCCTGCATTCGATACTGATCCAGCACCATCAGCGGCGGCACATTGCCCCAGGAGGCATGACTCCACCAACGCTCGTAATAGCCCATGCCATGATTGAATTGCAGTGGGTGTATTTTCAAGAGATCAAAATCTACCATGAGGGGTGCCGTCATACCCTGATTCTCCGGCCAGCCCTGTCCGAACTGGGCTTCCGTGCCATCGAGATAACCACTCCAATACCAGTGACGATTCCCTTCGCCAAAAACCGGGCCGCCATGTGTTTGTCGCTCATATTGCCACAGTTGGCGATGCACATCCCACACGCGCTTAAATGTCCCCGCGCCTGCTTCGCCCGCTCGATAATCCACATGAAACCACGGCGGCACTGAGGAATGGACATCGAGAAAGCACTCGTTGGGATTATAGCGACGTTGAATCTCTGGTGATTGGGTGGCGGCTAAACGCAGAATAGCATTAGGCTTTTCGGCAAACGATTGAATCTTAGTCCCAGGATTATACCAGGCATTAATGCGCTTACCAGTGGAATCTAAAGCGATGTCATCAGGATTAAAAAGATCGTAATTAGGGTAGTAGTCCACATAGTTTTCATGCAGCCCTATTCGATAGCCCAGATGGGTGGCGGTGGCGACTAAAGTCTTCATGCCCTCATCGCCACCCAAGTTGGCATTTGCGGGAATGTGCATCGGCAGGGCGTTGTCATAGCCGCTACGTTGCCAATCGTGGATAATCACCGCGCAGTTGGTAATGCCATAGTCATGCAGGTTTTGCAGGTTGCGCGCAATGTCCGTAAATTTGCCGCCCCATATATCAAGCACAATTTTGTCGCTTAAGAGGGCCAGGTTTGGCGAGGGGGGATTGGGAATATTGGGCAGCACTTCATCTAAGTGCCAGGCCGCTGCGTAAACTATACGCTCTTGCAAACGATTACGCGTGCCATCGGTTAAAGCATTATAAGGGGCGCGAGTTCCTTCCTGCGAGGAGGCGGCAGAAGCCGTCCAATCTAAGCTGGCATTAGTGAAGAGATTTTCATGCGGCAGATAATTGACCTGGCCTGAATAATAAGGCACTGGCACCTGAAGTCGCCGCAGCACTGGCCCCCAACTGCCTGCCTCCAATGCCGTCACGAGGGGCTGATCGCAAGCAACTTCAAATTCTAAATTCTTCCCCACCAGATGACCCGTGAGCCGCATCGTTGCGATCTGATTACCCACTTGATAGGTGCTAACGCAGGTGATGCCATCCCGCCCCTGCTCCCAACGACTTGCCTGCCAGTGCGCCGGTTGCGTCCACTGTAGCTTCGCATCATTAGCTAAAGGAACGAGATCATTAATGTAGGTGCGAGCCGGATTAGCACGCAACTTTAACTGTCCGAATAAGCCATCATCGGCAGTGCGGGGCCGCTGCCATTGATACTCTAAAGTTCCGTCCGGGCCACTGTAACTGAGCAAGGCAATGTCGTTACGAAGCTGCATGGTTTGCTTCCCGGCATAGCCGCCAGTTGGTGTGGCACGATTGCTTGGCACCGACCAGACATTAGCCAGAGATAACAGTGGCACTGCCGGATGCGGAGATGGCTTAGGCGTATAGCCTTCTAACACTAACTCGCGGTCGCCCCACACCCCAAAATCGAAGCTGGAGTTATCCTTGGGGCCAGGGTCGGTTTCAAATCGAATGAGGACAGTTTTCCCAGCCTGTGGGGTGAGGTCGAATTCAAAGGGCTGCCAAATGGTATCGGCGCGATTGACATTCAATAACGGTTTACCATCTACAAAGACGCGAAAGGTGACGCCATCTGATTGCTCGGCTCCCACCGCGCGCATCGCCGTTGCCCCACGCAAGATAATGCGGCGAGCAGCGGGTAACTGCACTTTGAACTGCTGAAAAGTAATGCCCGTGCCACCACGCCAGGGAGGATGGAGCAACCATGCCTGTTTACCGTTCTGTGTTCCGGCAGGTTGAGCCGCAATCCCCGTGCGCTCTTCAAAAGGGCCACTCCAGCCCACGGAAAATTGCTGTTCCGGCTGTCCCCGGTAAGCATAGCCAATCGCATAAAGCCCCACTTCATCAAATTTCAAAATGGCAGCATCCGGCGTAAACGCAGGCTGTGCCCAAGCCATGTGAGACGTTACAAGGGTAGACAACAAAATAGTTAAACAGAGTAGAGAACGCATGATTTTGCTTTCCTTAGGACATATTTAGACCCGCCGCTAAAGCAGCGGGCTGAATTTCCAAGCCCCCTGAACGGGGCTAATGCAGCCTCTCTATCCCGGTTCACTAGGCTTTTGGCACTCAGCCGCCGCCCAAGGGGCACCTGGGTTCACGGGTGGGTCTGTGCAAGTGCTATTTCTAATATTTAGATAACTTGCTTTCCAAATTGGCTTTGACAGCAGGCCATTCACTGTCAATGACGCTGAAGTAGACGGTATCTCTAATAAATCCATTCCACAAAACCATGTGATTGCGCAGCACTCCTTCACGCATTGCGCCCAAACGGGCGATGGCACGCTGTGATTGCTCATTGCGGCTGTCGGTCTTGAGTTGCACACGAATCGCACCCAAATCCTCGAAGGCATGGCGCAACAAAAGGTATTTACATTCGGTATTGACACCGGTGCGCTGGTAACGACGCGCTAACCACGTCCAGCCAATTTCCAGGTTGCGATGCGGTCGCCGAATATCTAAATAGCGGGTTGAGCCAACCGCTTCACCCGTGGCGCGCAGGGTAATGGCAAACGGCACTTCCACTCCGGCCTGACTTTGCTGTTGCGCCGCTTGAATCAACTGGTGCATTTCCTCCGGGGTATGGACAGGTGAATGCGGTATATATTGCCAGAGGTCTACATCCTGCTGCAAAATTTGCAAGAGCTGCGCCGCATGATTTAACGCTAATGGTTCGAGACGCACCTGCGCTCGCTCTAAAACGACTGGTTGCGGATCAAAGCGGACACTCATCAGATTTCACTTTCAATTCTCAATAAAGATGGCATGAGTCTATATAATCATGGTCTTGCGTGAAGGCACAACGATTCGTCATGGCTTGCGCCAGGAACCTTAAAAAGCCATCTTATAAAAACACCTTTAGAAGCGGTGTGCAATAGCGGCTAAAAGTGCCTCACGATTAGCCTGCCACGATAGGGATGCCGATTCAATTGGCAATTCCAGCGTGATGATGGCAATTTGCAGCACCCGACCACAGTAGTTGCCCAGCGAACCCGGCGTGGGATAGCCAATGTTATCTGTCGTGGGATATTTGTTGTACTGCTGCATAATAAAGGCTAAAGTGCGGCTGCGCTCACCTGTCCAATTCATGGTGTGGAACGGGCTATGAATGCTAACTACCTTGCCTGGCTTGTATTTCTTGAGCAGTTGCATAACGCCTTGCGTTTCTGGTTCCGAGGCCGCACGCGGGCCAGGACTATAACGCATCCGCCGCACACGCGGCTGCCAGCTACCAGGGAAGTTACGATTAAGATCAACGCCGTGGGCGTTCACCCGTTGCTGCATCGCCAGGCCATCCGGGTTGACTTTAGGCACCAGAATAATACGGCATCCTGCTAGCGTTTCAGGATGCTGTTTCAGGTACTCGCGCAGCCGCTCGACAACACTGGCTGTGTTGGTCTCATTGCCGTGAAAAGCGCCGAAGATGACGGTGACATTTGTGCCTTCCCCTAACACGTAAGCCAGCAGAGGCCGACCTTTGACAGAATGGCCGAAAATTTCTTGTCGTTCTAGAGGCGCTACTTTAGGGATGACTTTCAACGGCTTTGGGGGTGGCGTAGGAGTAGGCGTAATTTCCTCTGCGTCTGAGCCAGGCTCCGTTGGGACAATCTCTGGGGTGGCAGCAGGATTCGCTTTACTGACCGCATCGGGAACAGCAGGTGCGCCGGGTGCGGTAAAGGGCGTCGGAGCAACTGTGGGCGTGGTATCGGGTATGGCCATACCAACTTTTGCGACTCCGCAGACACCTATTGTGAAGCTACAGGTTGCTACGAGGAATGAGGGGAAAGCTCGGAAAAGCGGCGGCGGCTTGTTTGGTCGAAGCATAAGTTATAGCCCTGTCTCCATATCATTTTAACCTACTCGCTCGTTGATTGAGCATCAGGCTAACCAAAAATCCAGCTAACCGATCTTTCAGCACCTCTAAAATGGCAGTCAGGGATGGTAAGATAAAAGCAATCGCTAACTATTGAGGTGTCACCATGAGCCAAACCACACAAGACCATAACTTAGCTCTCTCGACAAATTCATTAGATAAGGCCACATCCGATTTCAGGCAGGTAAGTTTCTTCAAAGCCCGCAGATTAAAGCTGGTGTTGCTCCTGGGAGCGACAGTGTTAGCATTGAGTGTTGGAGTGCGTGCCAAGCGACCTACCATTATGAAGAAAGACGGTCACTTGTCGCCTATCATGGCCATTGTTTATTTCCCGAACAATACCTGGCGAAAGTATATGATTGTTGATGTGCCAGGGGGCGGCCCCTATTACTATAAGGGCAAAAGGGAAGGCGCGACGGAAGTTAAGCTGTGGCTCGATAGCATGGCCAGCATCACCGATACCAATGACCAGGATGCCCTTATCACGCTCAAGAATGGGAGCCAATATCGGTTAGGCTGGGGCTGTGACCACTTACAGGCGATGAACGCTGACGAGAGCGTTGAAGACATTAATCTCAAGAAAGTCAGCGCCGTGAAATTCCTCTATACCCCGCGCCGCGATCATGCTGGCTATGCCATGTTTGACGATTGGCGTTATTCCCCTTATACCGGCGAAGAACTGCCTGAAGAGTAGGTTATGGCCTCAAGCCAAGAGTCCTCCCTCGAATAACTTGTGACTTTAACAACCTTTCTTCTTCCTTGCACGCACTATCACACAACAGGCCCGAAAATGAGGTATGTTAAAAATTAAGCAGGAGAGAATCCCATGAAATACCGAGTCTTGATTGAGCAAGATGAAGACAATATGTTTGTTGCTCAGGTACCAGCACTTCCTGGTTGCATTTCTGAGGGTCACACCAGAGGCGAGGCAGTGGAAAACATCAAAGAGGCGATTACAGCTTATCTCGAAAGCTTAGCAGCCCATGATGAGCCAGTGCCGCCTTCCATTGAAGAGTTAATGGTTGAGGTTGCGGGGTGAGCAAACTCCCGCAAGTGAGTGGCGTGGAAGTGGCTAAAGTCCTCCGCCAAGTGGGTTATGAGCATGATCATACGCGAGGTAGCCACATGGTCATGCGAGAGATAGCAGCCCCACATCGGCGGGTAACAGTACCACAGCATAACCCAGTGGCCAAAGGTACCCTGCGAGCCATTATCCGCGCTATCGGCTTAACAGTAGATGAGTTCGTAGAACGACTTTAAAGGTTACACCCCAGATTAATTCCTTGGTGTAATGTAAATTGTCCTCAGTTATTATGGGCTACTTTAATGTTAAGCCCCTCGCTCAACAGCTTTAGCACTTGCCCACAGCGATTCCCATTGTTCAGGAGTCAGGGATTCTAAATCGAGTTCCTGTTGATTCGCCTGGCGTTCCATTGCCTGGAAGCGAGAAGTGAAGCGTGTGACCGCATCGCGCAGAGTTAATTCAGGATTGACTCCTTTCCAACGAGCGACATTGACGACGGTAAAAAGTAAATCACCCAGTTCTTCGGCGGCGCGTTCTTGATTATGTAAATCGGCCTCTAACTCAGCCGTTTCTTCATGCAGCTTATCCATGACAGCGGCCATATCGGGCCATTCAAAACCGACCTTGGCCGCCTTCTTAGAAATTTTTAGGGCCAGCATCAAAGCCGGTAAAGCCTGGGGCACATCGTCGAGGATGGAAGTAAAGTTGTCTGCCGCATCGGGTGCGGCATTAGCTGTAGTTTGACTATCTGCTGTCTGCGCCGCTTTTTCGGCTTTGGCGGCTTTTTCGGCACGCTTGATGGCATCCCAGTTTTGCAGCACCTCATCGGAGTTAGCAACTTCAACCGTGCCAAAGACGTGCGGATGCCGTCGCACGAGCTTGTCACTAATAGATTCAAGTACATCCACAATATCAAAGCGCGATTCTTCGGCAGCTATTTGCGCGTGCAGTATGGGTTGCATCAATAGATCGCCCAGTTCTTCGCGCAAGTTGTCATCATCAGCCTTTTCAATAGCTTCCATCGTTTCATAGGTTTCTTCGAGGAGATGGGTACGCAATGTAGCGTGGGTTTGCTCACGATCCCACGGACAGCCATCAGGCGCTCGCAAACGCGCAATGATTTGTACCAGACGGTCAAAGGCAGCAGTAGGAGTAGGACGTTGGGACATGGGAATTTTGAACAACCTTTCCGGTATTACCGAATAGTTAAGTTAGCCTCTAAAATGCCACGAAGCATCTATCTCACACGGTTTATAACGTGGATCATAGATGCTTCGTGGCTACGGCACCTTCTTTAACGAACCCGTCGCTTACACCCTGGGTTCATCACCTTTTCATTAGCCACCTGGCTTAGCCGCACCGCCCGCTTTAGGCGCACCAGCCGCCGGGGCAGCACCACTGGGAGCGGCACCGCTAGGGGCTGCTCCGCTTGGAGCAACGCCACCAGTCGCAGAGCCTGCGCCGCCAGGTGCGGTCAGCCCACTGGGAGCATTAGCCGCTGCCTCAAAATTTTTGGAGACGGCCTCAAAGTTAGGATCACTGACCTGCACTTGCTTGCCTTTAGCAGCATCCGTGCGCAGTTGGCTTAACAGATCACCAGCCGCCTGTTGCAGCCCTTGCTGTGGCTGGAAATTAGGATTACCTGCGGCGGAACCTGCCGAACGCATCATGACTTGTTCCAGCTTGTAGTCTTGTTCCAGGCGCGTCTTCATCTGGTTGAAGTCCGCTTTTTGCGACGGCTCGTTGGCGACTAAGTGCGCAATCAGGTACAGCGCACGGGGCGGACTGCCAATGGTTATGACTGGAGTGACCTCGTTGGGCTTAAGTTTAGCCAGGGCCGATTTCATGTTCGGCGGCAGGCTGGCCATTGGAATTTCGGTCTCTTCCACACTCCGACCAGCGACCGGATCATTCGCCTTGGCCTGCTCATCCACCAGTTGCTTAAAGGTCTTGCTTTGACTCTTCAACTGCTGGGCCATCGTATCTGCACGCACCTTGGTTGAGGTGACCAGGAAACCAATTTTGACACGTTGCGGCTGGTCGTAACGCGCGCGATTCTTATTGAACCACGTCTGTAGCTGTTGATCAGTAACTTTAATGTCTTTGGTGAGCAGCTTGTCTATTGCCAATTGATTGCGGGTGCCACGCACCATAGCATCCTTGCGTGGGCCACCAGCCTTCATCATAGCAGCGACCTGGGGGTTTTGCTTGGATTGATCATCAATGGCCTTATTGACTTCATCATCGGTGACATCCAGGCCACTCGCCTTCAACTTTTGCATGACCAATTCATAGTCAATTATCTGTTGCAGGGCAGTCTCGCCATAAACCGTTTCAAGATAGGTATCCAGTTCGTTGCGTTTGATGGCCTGGCTGCCCACCGTGGCCACAGTATCGCTTGGATTCCCCGCCGCGCCCGCCGCACTGCCGCCACTATTGCCACAACCGCTCAGGGGCACCGCGATGATGATGCCAGTGAGCAGGGCACCTGTCAACCACAGTCCCTTACCCTGTCCTCTAATCTTCCCCTTCATTACTTTCTTCACTTGTCTTCCTTTTAACCTTAAATCCGGGCAACCTCCAAGTCGCCTCAGTTTAGATCATATTTTTAATGGGACGCGAAACTGCGTTACGCAAGCTACGCGAGCTGAAACCGCTATTTAAGAAATAGAGTAGCGTTGCTTAGCGCACAGAGTTTGCGTCGCCGCAGGTGTAGCGTCCCATCTAAGTAATACTCTCAAGCACTTTGCTCTTGTAGAATGTTTTCAGCAATATCGAAGTTAGCCGCCACATGCTGCACATCGTCATGGTCTTCGAGTGCATCCATGAGCTTTAACATCCGGCGGGCGGCATCACCTTCAAGCTGCACCGTTGTTTGCGGCACCATCTCACTTTCTGCCGACGAGACCCTAATGTTATGGCTGGTTAAAGCTTCCTGCACCTTATTGAGTTCCTCGGCTGGCGTGGTGATTTCGTAGGTATCCCCAGAGCGCGAGAAGTCTTCGGCCCCGGCCTCCAATGCCGCTTCCATCACGGTATCTTCATCCGCGCCATCGGCGGGCACTTCAATGACGCCCTTACGCGCAAACTGCCAGGCAACCGAGCCATTTTCGCCCAGGTTGCCGCCATACTTGGAAAAGAGATGGCGGATGTCGGCCACCGTGCGATTGCGATTGTCGGTTGCCACTTCCACTAAGACGGCTACGCCGCTTGGCCCATAGCCCTCGTAGGTTATTTCTTCGTAGTTCTCGCTGGCTAATTCACCCGTGCCTTTTTGGATCGCCCGCTTGATGTTATCGGCAGGCATTGAGTTTTCCTTCGCCTTTTCGATAGCTAAGCGGAGCCGGGGATTAGCGTCCGGGCTGCCCCCACCGTGCTTGGCGGATATGGTGATTTCACGCGACAACTTACCGAAAATTTTGCCGCGCTCTAAGTCGGCTTTTCCTTTTTGCAGCCGGATATTATGCCATTTACTATGTCCTGACATGGTTTGCTGATTCCTATTAACGTAAATTTATTAAAATGTCTGACTCCTGGAATTCTGGCTCAGTCTACCAAAACTGGGGCTTCAAAAGATAGACGACGGCCTGTCTTGCACGTTTCCCACGCTACTATCTGCAATCGGGCACGGGGTTTGGTGGAAGTCACAAGCCAAGAGGAGAATACTACACGCTATGAGCCGTCGTATCAATTTTGATAGTTTGACCCTGGCCAGCACGGTGGATAGTCTGCAAGTGCTACTCAATGGCAGTATCCAGCGCATTAGCCAACCGAGCGAATATGACCTGGTATTGACCGTCTACGCGGCTCGCTACGGCGAGGCTCGCTGGCTCATCAACTGTTCCACCCAGTGGGCGCGCACGCACCTCGTTACCCAACGCCTGCCCAACCCACCCCAACCACCAGCATTCTGCATGACGCTGCGTAAATATATCGAAGGGGGCACGATCCTTTCGATTGCGCAACGCCGCTTCGACCGCATCCTTGATGTTACTATTCGCGGGCATGAGGGACAGGTTTACCTGCTCACAGCGGAACTGATGGGGCGGCATAGTAACATCATTCTGGTGTCGCCAGATGGTTTTATTCTGCAAGCGGCCAAATTGATTTCCTCGAAAGTTAACCGCGTGCGCGAAGTCCTGCCGGGGCGCGATTATCTGCCACCGCCCGATCAGGGACAACCTGACCCGCGCGGCATCACTGCCGACCACTTTCAGACCTGGCTCGCCAGTGCTGCCCCAGATGATTTTCCGGGTTGGCTAAGAGATAGCTTTGAGGGCATCAGCGGGATATTAGCCGGAGAAATTGATTCCCGCAGCACCCAAGCGCAACACAGCAATATCATTGCTGCACGTTGGGCCGCGTTTGAATCGGTTTTTCGTGCCGGACGGGAGCACACCTGGAGACCAGTGCAAGTGCGGGACACTGCAGGAACAATTATCGGCGCCTATCCCCTACCGTTGCAAGGCGTGCCTGCCACTCAGCAAACCCTTGCGCCTGATATTCACACGGCGTTAGAGCATTACTACTCGGTAGCCGTGCCGCAGGCGATATTCGAGCAGCAGCAACGCTCATTGCTGGGGGCATTGCAAAAAGCCTTATCTACGCAGCGTCACGCCTTACGGCAAGTGCAACAGGGAGTGCAGGAACGGGGACGTGCTGACCAGTATCGTCGCTGGGGTGAACTTATTCTGACCAACTTGCACCAAATCCAGAAGGGGCAGGATAAAGCGGAATTGCTCGATTATTATGCCGACCCGCCAGCCACCATCACTGTTGCATTGGAACCGACGCAAACCCCACAGCAAAATGCCGAGCGTCTCTACCAACGCGCTCGCCACGTCGAAAACAATGCCAACCGTTTGAAAGCTCTCCAACAGCAACTTGGTGAACAAGCCGAGGCTATCACGACCCTCATCGCTCAAGTCGAGCAGTCCGCCGACACGGCGCAGTTAGAATCGCTGCGCACTCAAGCGACCCGCCAGGGTTGGCTGCACGGCACCGGGGCCACAGCCGAAGCAGGCAAAAGCACGGCAAAAAGCCAGGCGCAACAAAAACCGGCTTTCGAGGGCAAGAGGATTCGCGCCTTGACCTCACCCGAAGGCTGGCAAGTATTATTGGGAGAGAATGCCGAAGCCAACGATTATCTGGTGCAGCGCGTCTCACGACCCAACGACTGGTGGCTGCATGTGCGCGCTGGCACTGGTTCCCATGTCGTCATTCCCACTCAAAATAACCCGCAACGTGTGCCCACCACAACCCTCATGTTCGCGGCTCAGTTAGCCGCCGCCAACAGTCGCGCTCGCCACTCGTCTTTAGTGGCCGTAGATTACACATTGCGCAAATACGTGCGCCGTCCACGCGGTGGCGCACCAGGCTTTGTCACTTACACCCATGAGAAGACTTTAGACGTTATACCGCTTGAGTGAAGAAGATTGTGCCGAGAAGTTATTCAAACTGGCACCAAAGCGCCGCCCATGAGATACCCAATTAACAAGTCACTCATTGCGTTTTAACTTCCTCAATACTTATATCATCCACATCGAGGGTGCCCGTGGTGTGGAATAAGCCGGGTATTAAGGTTATGAAAGCGGCACCCTGGGGCACTAAGACTTTACTTTCAAGCGTTGTCCAATCGCTATCGCCTTTAAGAGTTGGCACGGTGTGGCCTGGCCCAACTTTTTGCTGATTCGTATCGCTGAAATCGAAGCGCAACTGCGCTCTGTCCTGGGGGTTTGGCCCAGGATTCAAGTCACTGGTGCGCATTCGCACCCGCACTTTTATGGCCTGCCAGCGAGGATCAAGTTGGAAGCGGCTTTCTAGAGACACAGAGTTGAGCGAGGTATCATTGGTGAGCCGGAGAAAGTGGTTGCCATTCTCGGTTAGCACCTTCATCTGAACCGGATCAGGCAACTTCCAGCCGAGCGGGTTGTGCTGGTTATCGAACTGTTCAAAAGTGCCTTCCGGGAAGCCTGGACGAATCGCCAGGGCACGCAGACTGGCTGGCAAGGTGACTTCGCTAATGTCCAAATCAGCAATATCAAAAGTGCCCTTAACGCGGAAGAGGCCGGGTTTGAGCCGCAGAAAAGTGGCACCTGCCGGAATTCGGGCCGTAATCTCCTGGGTGACCCAATCGGAATCTTGCCTTAACCCCAGGAACCTCGTCGGGCCGCTCTCGACTTTGTTGCCGTCTTTATCATCAAAGTCATAAGCGATATGGGCGGTCATCCAGATTTGGTTGCCTACAGTGATATTATGCCCGCGCAGCCTGGCCCGAATTTTAAGAGCCTGCCAACTCGGATCAAGCTGGAAGCGGCTATCGGCAATCAGAGAATACGGCAACGGAACCTCTTGAGTCAGGCGCAGAAAGCGGTTGCCATTCTCGGTTAGCACTTGCTCCTGGCGCAAGCTGGTCAGCATCCAGCCTTCAGGAGTGCCGCTGGCGTCTAACTTTTCAAATTTCCCTTCGGGAAAGCCGGGGCGGATCGGAGGGGCCTCTAAGGGCGCGTTGGGTTCTAAATAAATATCATCAAAGTCGGCAGTGCCCGCACTCGCCAGCAGTAGTGGCTGTAGCTTAAGCTGCGCTGTGCCCGGTGCAATGGTTAGCACGGCCTGGCGCGTGACCCAATCTGTATTGCCCCATATCCGGGGTGCAAAAACTTTCTCTGCATAGCCAAGACCGTTCTTGGCTTCATCTTCAAAATCATATTCGAGGAGGGCTGAACCCCAGTTAACTGGCCCACTGCCTACATTTTGTGTCCGCATCCGGCTACGGATTAACAGCGTTTTCCAGGTTGGATCAATTTTAATATTACTCTCTATCCACACGGCGCTGCGGCCCGGATCAGCAGTGAGTCGCAGAAAATGATTGCCATTTTCCTCCATAATCTTGCTGTTGCGCGGCATGGGCAGATGCCATCTTACAGGCTGACCTGTTGCATCCAGGTTTTCAAAGGTACCGTCGGGAAATCTAGACTGGGCTACCAATAATGGGTCAGTTGAGGCCGCTTGACCTGTTATGGCTGGTTCCGGCTTGGCTTGTTCCAAATTGGCTGGTGCCTGCGCACCGGTAGCACTTTGTCCAGTAGGTGCTAGCGTGTCTGCGTTCGACAGACCTGACCGGATAACGGTGCTGCCATTATCAGGAACCGCACCGGAACTGGTTCCCACACCTGAACTTGTGCCTGTTTCAGCTTTAGTCTCTGCTAATTGGTCATCCTTGAAGTGATAGACGCCGCCTTCGACACGATCCCACACCGCAATGGTTCGCGCTGGCAGAGCTTTGCCACTGCCCTCATCTTTGCCAATGGCAATAGCGCAAACCCCACCATTTACATCCGTTAAATCGGCCAAACTGATTTTTTGTTGGTTCCCGCCACGCGCATAGAGTAAAGTTTGCTCATCTAATAGTACAAGCTTCGTTTTGGGCTGCGGCAATACGTTCGTTTTGCCATTAGGCAAGGCATAGGAAGCCGCTTCCAGAGTCAGAAGTTTCTTGTCTAAAGTGACACTGCGGATTTTACCTTGCAGCAGAATCTCTCCCGACTGGAGTTTAAATTCGCTTTTATCTTCAGCCCCTGCCGCGTTAGGAGCCGGAACCGGAGCATCTGCTTCGGCCATGCGGGGATAAGTCAGGCGCGTTACTGGCGACCATTTGACAGGAGTATAAACAGGGGCATAAGCGTCTGGTGCGGCTAAAGCCACTTTGGGTGATATGGGTGATAAGGGATGCGGGTTAGGGGCCTTATGAAAATTGACTTCTCGAAGGCCCGGCACGGCTAACGATGTCGGCTTAATCGGCCCAGTTTCAGTGCTCGCTACAGATGAGATATGCTGGTAACTTGGCTGTTGCGCTGCGGCTATCGCCATATGCGCGACCTTGCCCACACCAGAACCCGCGACACATAAACCTAAACTGGTCACGACGCCCACTTTAATCTGGCTCATCAACATGGCTTTGAGCACTCCTTCGGAGATAGAGGCTACTTTGAGGCTGGCATTAGTCGCCGCGATACCATTGGCACTACCTATTGTGGAGACATTCGCCGTTGTCCCCGTTACAGCACCACTGGTGCCGATAACTGAGCCGCCAGCAGCCACATTATGGGCAATGTTCATGGCTAAGGCAGTGCATCCCACCGGCGCGGCGTGGACGGCACGCTCCGCTATTAAAGCCGTTAAAGCAGCCACGGTAAGAGCACAGCCCTGTTGAGCAAAATAGCGACGAAGTTTCTCTAAGGCGCGACTCAAACGTTTCTCGGCGGCGTTCTCCGAGATGCCCAGACGCTCGCCGGTCTCGCGCACGCTCTTGCCCTCAAAGAAGCGCAATATAATGGCATTGCGTTGCTCACGGCTCAGGCTGGCCAAAGCATCATGCAATAGGGGTTCCAGTTGCGCCCAGGCTCCATCCTGGGGTTGAACTTCACTCATCATGGTTTGGCCTACTATTTCCTGGGCGATCTTCTGTTCACGGCGTTGACGGCGCACTTCCTGCTTGAGCGCGTTTTTAGAAGCAAAGCGCGATGTGTTGAATAACCAGCCAGAGAGCAGCGTGCCGGGTCGGATAGCTGCCGCTTTGCGCGCCAGGATCAGAAACACCACCTGCGTCACATCCTCGGCCAGCGTGGGGTCGCGCACTTCGCGCAAGCAGGTCGAATAAACCAGGTTTACATGGCGTTCGACTAAGCTGGCAAAGGCCGCTTGCGATCCGTTGTCTAGATAGTCTCGTAATAAATGCCAATCATCCTGAAAATGGTTCATCTCGTTTACTTCATGTCCATTGGCAACATAAACCTGCCGCATTTGCACAAATATTTTGGCAGATCTTAAATGCGGCAAGCTGACTCAACCATCTCGAACCCGTCCTGTCCTCACCGCTCCACTTCGGCGATGGTATAAAACGAGCCGGTGACGCAGATCATATCGCTGGGATGCGATAACTCCAAGGCCCGCTCAACAGCGGCAGGGACAGGCGTTATGATTTCGACCTGATCGCAATACTGACGGGCTGCTTCAGCCACCGCTCTGGCCAGCGCTGCGCGAGCTGAATGCGACTGTGTAGCGATCACAACCTGGGCCAGAGGAGCCAATTGAGCGGTCATGGCGGCGTAATCTTTATCGGCCAGGATGCCCAACACTAAAATTAAACGTCGCCCTGGTGCTTCCCTCTGTTTTTCGCGCAGGTAGTTAGCCAGGCGGGCTGCGCCATCGGGATTATTCGCGCCGTCAATAATGACTAATGGTGCTTCCCGCAACACCTCGGCGCGTCCAGGCACAGCCAGCTTTAACGATGGATTGTCTTGGTTTGATGAAGATGCCTGAACATTAGTCTCAGTTTGCCAATCCAATGTTCGGTAGAGTGCTGCTTTAGCCATCGCCGCCGTTGCCAGGTTAAGCGATTGAAAATCTGGGGTCGCATCCCGCTCTGGCTGATGCTGAGAAACCGTTAAAACTTGCTGCATCGTAGCTTCTAATGCGGCCTTATCGTTGGATGATTCCGGTGCCTGGTAGGACCACAGGCGCACCTCATGGGCCGTGCAATAATCCTGAAAAACTTTTAAGACAGATGGCTTTGTCTCAGCCGTCACAAGAATGCGTTGCGGTCGCGCAATTTCCACTTTGTCACTTGCGATTTCCTCCACCGTATTGCCCAAACGGTCGCAATGGTCGAGCGCGACATGGGTGATAACAGAAACCGTCGGCTCCGTCGCGTTGGTGGCATCCCAACGTCCCCCCAGGCCGACTTCAACCACCGCGAAATCCACTTCGGCGCGTTGAAAGTGCCACAAGCCCAGCGCGGTTAAAGTTTCAAACTCTGTAGGTTGACCTAAGCTGTCTGCAACTGCCGTGAGCGATGGCAACGCGTCATCAAAGAGCGCATCCAACTCGGCATCTGCGATAGCACCTGGAAACAGTTCGGGGCCGGAACCCGTAGCATCAACTGGCGCAGAACTGTCGGTGGACATCTTTGACGCGGCTGGTAGCACGCGGATGCGCTCGTTCCAGCGATAAAGATGGGGCGAAGTGTATAGCCCAACTTTATGGCCCTGCGCCTCTAACAGTTTGGCCAGGAACTCACAGGTCGAGCCTTTACCGTTGGTGCCTCCTACTAAAACAATGGGATAAGCGTGCTGTGGCTGACCAAAGTGTTCTAACAGCGCGTGAACTCGCTCTAAACCGGGTTTAATACCAAACCGCTGCAAACTGTTCAAGTAACTTTCAAATCGTGTCATGTTTTAAATTAATAGTGAGTAGCAAGAAATAGCTCATATTCCAATTCCTCACCCTACTCTATTGCTCAACAACAACTAATGATAGACTGACCTCACCCTAAATGATTACATGAACCAATCTTAGTCACATAGTATTATAAAGTCACTAATTTAAACACTTCTATGTCTAATTTCAGTTTTAAGGTTCCGCAAGAAAGCCCTCATTACCCTGAGTCTTCTAAATATGTTATTGACCATATCTCTGTCATAATCAACGAAGCTATCACAGCAGGTAAAAATCGTATATTTATTCACACTAATTTAAAGCGCGGTTTACCTCTTGAAAATATTAATAAAGTCGCTGGGCCATTTGTAGAAGCTTGGGCAATGGAACAATTTGAAGAAGTCGCTGACGACTTAACTAACAAGTATGAGTTAATAAATGCTCAGGCAGGGAAGCGCCTCGATCCTTTTGATATTATTTTGCAATTCAGGCGGAAACAACCTGAAGAAACCTTCATTTCTACTAACGTGGATGTTAAAGCCACCTCCGAAGACATAATAAACTCTGGTAAAAGTCCAAACATAACCTCATACGCTCGCATCAGAACTGAGTACCTTACGGATCCAGATTACATTTTCCTCATACTGTCATTGAAGCATAAAGTCTATGGGGCACGGGATGCTACAACTGGCATGACGAATGGAATCATGGAAGTAACATCTTACGCTGTGTATGATCTTAAGTACATTTCTGCCTCAGATTTAAACTATAATCCAGCATTAGGAACAGGACAGCTACAAATTCGAGATATACATTATGTGGACATTAAAAGCCGCACTACATGGGAATTTCTTCAGCTACTTGACAGTAAGTTCATTCATTCCAAAGGTGAAACAGCTTGGCTTTTTATGGCGAAGAAATATGGCTGGATTAAGGAGGAAGAATGATAGGAGATAATCGTTTTATCTGTGGGGATGCAGTAAAAGAAATGTCCCTACTTCCTGGAGCAAGCATTGATCTTCTTGTAGCTGATCCCCCCTACAACTTAGGAAAAGATTATGGAAATAACATAGATAATCGAGCATGGAATGAGTACGAATTCTTTACTAGGAGGTGGCTTACAGAAGCTATGCGCGTTCTTAAACCAACTGGTTCTATCTATGTCTTCATGGGCGTTAGATTCATATCTAAGCTGTTTCTAATTTTAGAAAATGATCTCAACCTCAACTTTAATGGTTGGATCACTTGGCACTATACTCAAGGAATGGGTAGAAAGGCAGGATTCTCTCCGAGGCATGAAGACATTTTATTCTTCACAAAAAGTCAAGATTATACGTTTAATATAGATGATATAAGAATTCCGCAGAAATACTACCGCGAGCGCAATAATATGGCTGGTGCAAATCCCGGTGATGTTTGGCAATTTTCTCATGTCCATTACTGTAGTGAAGAACGACAAGATCATCCAACTCAAAAGCCCGAAGCATTGCTGGACAGGATAGTAAGGGCTAGTTCTAATCCGAATGACCTCATACTTGATCCTTTTGTTGGTAGCGGAACGACTTGTCGCGTTGCGGATATTCTACAGAGAAAATGGATAGGGATAGATATAAATCCCGATTATATTTCAATGGGTCAGCACCGGGTAGCTTCTACATTTAAGGGTTTAGACTCCATTGACCCAAGAGTCGCTAGAACTCCTAAGGATCTTCCTAAGACTAATATAGAGCAACCAAATCTGCTCCAGGTTGATTAAAATATAGGATTAACAATGTGCATATAAGTAATTGGCACTATTTTTAATGATAGAAGTTGAGCAGTCTTGCCGTTAGAAACTACTTTGGATTAACTATATTCACTTTCCCATATTTTCATGACATTAAAGTCACTTCCCTACGAGGTCACCGCATGAAGCCTAGCATCCGCCTCATTTCTGCCTTTCTCTCTGCCTTAGTTCTGGGCATTCTGATTATAATTGCTGTGCCGTTTGCAAAATCGGCAACTCCCGCACCACCCTCGACAAACAAAGCAGCACCAACCGCTGGCAATGCAGCATCAGCCGCTGGCAACAAGGCTACAGGCGTGACCGTTGCGCCGACAACTCACGCAGCAGCGAACACGGTATCCGCTCCAGCTTCGACCAAGCCCACTCCTTCTGCATCTATTGCCGCACCCTCTGCACCAGCAACCTCTCCTGCACCCCAGACCAAGATTAGCATTCCGGCAGGAGCCGATGCCGCGATGATCGGACGTTTGCAAGCCGATGTGCGGGCACTCACCCAGTTTAAGTCTCGTGTGCCAGGCACTCCGGGCAACCGACAAGCCGCCGACTATGTGGCGCAACGTTTTCAGCAAATCGGTCTGCAAAAGCTGCCTAAAGATACAGATTATTATGAAGAGTATGAAGTCACGGCCCCGGTGACTAAGTCGGCGCAACTTACCATCAATGGCCGCGCCTTGCCGATTCTGCCGATTTATCCCAACCACGTTGTCACCTCTTCGACGCCTCGTGAAGGTTTGACTGGCCCGATGATTTATGCGGGACAGGGCAACCCCAGCGACTACAACGGCTTTAAGATGGAGGGCGCGATTGTTGTGCTTGACTTTAACAGTGGTCTGAACTGGATTACCGCTGCTGACTTAGGGGCGCGGGCGGTTATATTCTTAGAACCCCAAACGACGACGCGCAGCCAGGCCGAGCGTAAGTTCGCTAATCTCCCCCTCGAAGTGCCCCGTTTTTATGCACCACGCGCCACGGCTAATACCATTTTAACGGCCCTTGGCCTTCCACCCGTTACGACTGCTCCCACCCCGCTTGATCTCACCGCACCTACCATTGCCCTCCCGGATATTAAGAATCAGAAGCCAACTACAGGCACCCTCCAATCACAGGTGATCTGGGAGCGGGTAAAGACACGTAACATTGTGGGGATGCTGCCCGGCACGGGAGCCGCCGCAGGGGGCAGCGACAAGGATAAAAAGCCGAACACCATTGTGATTGATGGCTACTACGACTCGATGGCCCTCACGCCCGACCTGGCTCCTGGTGCGGAAGCGGCGGGTAACTGTGCTGCTTTATTGGAAGTCGCCCGCTATTTTAAAGCGCATCCCACGCCTTATAATCTGCTTTTCGTGGCCAACGGTGCCCATCACATCGCCTTAGCGGGAACCCGTAACTTCCTGGCCAAGCACTTCTTTGATGCTGATGGCAAGGGTGGCGATGAGCTTAAAAAAGAGATTGACAGCTATCGCGCCTTTATCGGTCTCGACTTAACCAGTGCCACCAACACGGTGGGACTCTTTGGCAAGTCGAATTTTTATAACCAGATGGGCGTCGGTTCGGAAAACATTCTGCTTAACCAGTTCGCCGACTTTACCAAAGCCATTAACGACTTCGCCAAAGCCGAAGGCGACCGACGCGGCTTGTTAGAAGAGCAGTCCGAAGCGTTCTATGTAGACGGCATCACAGGCCGCAATGGACGCACCTGGCGCAGCTACCTGCCATCGCTCTTAGCCCTGGATAGTGAAGCCGCCACAATGGCCCAAAAGCCCGGTATTAGCTTCGCTACTGCCAATGATGCGCGGATGCTCCAGGATACCCCCTTTGATACCCCGGAGCGGCTGACACCTGCTAACTTCTCCAACCTCGCGCAGCAGATTAACACCGTTGACCTCTTGCTAGGGCAGGCCCTGACGCCGGGGGCTGCCGATCCTCAGCAAGCCGATAAGACCGCAATTGACCGCTTACCCGAATCCTCGACTCTCTCGCAGAACTTTGGCTATGGCGTGGGACGTGCGATTTATCGCCAGGCACAGAAGATTCGCTCTTTCCTGCCCAATGACCCCATCCCCGATTCTAATAATGCCGATAGCGTCAGCATCCTGCCACCCGACCAGAGAGACAACGTCGCTGCTGTGGGTTATGTGCTTGACCGCGATAACTTCTACAAGAGCTATTCCGGTGTGCGCGGCGCATTTATCGAACGCGCGCTCTTTTCTAATGGCAATGCGGATGCTCCGCCTGCTGCGCAGTTTCTCTTCCTGGGGCCGCGTGTTGGGGATACCAAAGGTGGCGGCACGCCCGACCTGGAAATCGAAGCCTATTCCGTAAGTAGCTCAGGACGAATTCTATTTGCGCCGGATATGGGTGCCGAGCGCCAGCGGTTCTCGCCTAAATTCAAGAAAACGGCAGCTCTCTCTTACAAGGACGAAAAACTTAAACAGCTTAATGTTGATGCCACTGTCATCTGTTTTCAGGGACGTTCTACGGCCCTCTATGACACCCTCGATCAGCGTTACTTCACCGTTCTTCGAGAGATGGCCGTGCTGGATGGCACTACCGATGCTGAACCGGTGCAATATGGTTTCCTGCGCCCCAGTGCCCCCGGCGGCTCCTCGGATATTGAACCAACAAGTATTGTCTTCTCCAAGCCAGGTGACCGCTTTAAGCTGATTATGTCGGCTGGTTTATTGGGCAAGCGTTTAATTCTGCTCGATACCACACCAGGCGCTGCCCTGGCCAACGGGAAGACCGTGCTGCCGGAAGGCTCCGGCTTTGTAGTGCCCGATGATCCCAATTCCAACTCGATTATTCGCGTCGCTTATCAGGCTGCCCGTGACCTGTGGACGTTGGATCAGGAGCGCATCTTCCTACTCAAGCGGTTCGGCATCAACAACGAGCGTGTTGATACCCTGCACGGTCAGGCGGGTGGCGAGGGCAAAGACCCCAGCGACCCCGCAGGCAGAAAATATTTAGATGTCACAACCCCCACCGGGGGCGCTATCGCGGAAGCCGAGAAGTCTTTAGCCAATTTGCAATACGATAAATTTTATATGCAGGCCCGCCGCGCTTTCGGCCTCGAATCACGCGCTTACCCGGATGTAGAGAACACCGCTCAGGACGTGCTCAAAGGTATTGTTTTCTATCTGGCGCTACTGCTGCCCTTCTCTTATTTCGTGGAGCGATTGCTCCTCGGCGCACCCGATATTCGCAAGCAGATTTTCGGTACTTCCTTAACCTTCTTAATCGTCTTCTTCTGTATCCGCTGGGTGCATCCGGCTTTCGAGCTGGCGATGACGCCGTTTATTATCCTTTTAGCGTTTATCATCTTAGCTCTCACGGTCTTCGTGACTTCGTTCCTGTCCGGCAAATTTGAGGCGGAAATCAAGCGTCTCAAGCAGGGCGTCCACTTTGCCGATGTGGGACGGCTTTCGGCCATCGGCGCGGCTTTAGGCTTAGGTATCGCCAATATGCGCCGCCGCCCGGTGCGCACGGCCCTTACTTGCGTCACCCTCGTCTTACTGACCTTTACCGTCTTGAGCTTCACTTCCGTTTCGGCCAATATCTCTAACTTCGCGCGGCCTTATGGCAACAGTGTGCCACCCTATCAAGGCTTGCTGGTGCGCCAACCCGACTGGGGCGCGTTGCCCGAAGTCGCCGTCAACTCGCTACGCAACGACTTCACCCAGACTTTTGATGCTGTCGCCCTGCGCTCTTGGTATCTCTCGCGTGACCAGGGCGAACCGCTGCAATTGCGGGTCAACAATGTGGCTGATCCCAACAAGTTCTTCTATGCCCCGGCAGTCTTAGGCGTGACACCCGACGAGGTGAAGATTCACTCACCGATAGTAAATACACTCATCCGTGGCAAATGGTTTGATGGCACGCGCAAAGACGTTTGCCTGCTGCCACGCGCCATGCTGCTTGCCGACAAAACCACGCCGGACACTACAGGCACCACCGAGACTAAAACCGATAAAAAGCCGAGTGGCCCGCCCCTGGGCCTAACCGAAGATAACGCGGTGGGTGCCAAAGTTCAGATTGCAGGGCAAGTGCTGGAAGTTATCGGCGTCTTTGACGATGAGAAATGGTTCCCACCTGCCGATGCACGTAAGCAAGGGGCTAAACCACTTCATGACTTAGACGATGAAGAGTTCACCCCGGTAGATTATCAGAACGAGCAAAACAAGCAGACCAAACAGACCACGGACTTAGCCGGGGCCAAGGGCGAATCGGCCCAGGTGCAGCGTTATCAGCACATGGACGCTAATGCCCTGCTGCTAATGCCCTATGAAACAGTCTTAGAAATGGGCGGCACAACCCGTTCGGTGGCGGCAGGCTTTAGCGATCCAACCAAGGGCCTTGACGCCTTAAACCGGTTAATGAACCGCGCAGCATTGGGCATCTTCGGCGCAACGCCAGCGATGGTAGATGGCAAACCGACGGGACCGCTCGAAGCACGTCTCTATTCTTCGGTCGAAAGCACTTCCTATGAAGGCTTTGCGTCCTTGCTCATTCCAGTCTTAATTGCCGCCCTGATTATCGCTAATACCATGCTGGGCTCCGTCTTCGAGCGCACGCGGGAAATTGGCATTTACTCGTCGGTGGGCTTAGCCCCCATCCATGTCGCTGCCCTCTTCATTGCCGAAGCGATGGTGTACGCGGTGCTGGGTTCTATCTCTGGCTATCTCATTGCCCAGATTGTTGCCAAAGTCATCACCACCTGGAGCCTGCTGCCGGGTATTACGCTCAACTACTCGTCCAGTGCAGCGGTTATTTCTACCATCATTGTGATGGCGACCGTATTGCTCTCAACCATTTACCCGGCCTGGCAAGCCTCCCGTATGTCCCAACCTGACATTGAGCGGCGTTGGCGCATGAGCGAACCCACCGGTGATATATGGCGTTTCCAGTTCCCCTTCACAGTTTCCGGTCAACAGCCCTTGGGGGTAGCCCAATTCCTGGCCGACTTCTTTGAGACCCACACCGATACTTCAGTCGGTAGGTTCTACACCGACCGGGTCTTCTTCACGGCTTTACCGCTACGCGATGCGGTAGCGATTTTAAACTCTGGCAGCGATGCCGATTTAGCCATTGCCGATGGTACTCCGGCTCCCAGTGGCACACCTGCGACCGAGCACTCTGCCGCCGCTGGCCCGAACAGCTTTGGAGCCGCCACTACAGCCAATGGCACCACCGCCGCAACCAATGGCACTGCGAACGGCGCTAATGGCACTGCCGTTGGCAGTGCCGATCCATCCAGCGAGCATGAGGTGGTAGTCAGTGCAGGCGGCGTTGAAGCGCCGCTGAGTCTGGCAAACATCGCCGCCGATGAAGATACTGAAGTCTATCGTCTCGCCATGCGCGTCTGGCTGGCACCTTTCGACATGGGTGTATCCCAAGACACCGACATTTTGCTGGTGCCCTCGGCAGAGCCAGGGCTTTATGAACTGCAATTAAAGCTGGTGCGCCAGAGCGGTGAAATCGCGGCCTGGAAGCGCGTGAACCGGGGCTTCATGAGCGACTTGCGCAAGCAACTTTTGTTATGGCGCACTATCAAGCGCGAGGGACAGCAAGAATATGTCCTGCGCGGTCGTGCCCACGTCTCCGGGCAAGTCATACCGACCGAGGTGCCCGGCGCTGTAGTAGGAACCGTTTCGATGACTTAGGGAGAGGTGATGGGTCATAGGTTATGGGTAATACATTGCTTTAGAGTGCATTCCGTATAACGGCCTTGATATGCGCTATCACCCATAACCTATTACCTATGACCCATCACCTATAACCAATTACCTATAACCCGACTTTAGGAGAACTATGGCATCCGCCGATTCGCCATTTGACGATTTACAATCGGGCACCACCAAAGAAGAGCGCCCCACCGGCCCACTCAATGTTGACCCGGCCTTCAATAACACGCCGGGCGATGACATCGTTGCGGGTGATGCGGAAGAGTTTGTTGATGGCTTTAGCTGGCGTACGGTCATTGGCGCGATCTTCATCGGCCTCATTATGATGCCGGGCGCGATTTACTTGAGCCTGATTGCAGGCCAGGGCTTGGGGCCAGCGGCGGAATGGGTGACGATTATCCTCTTCATGGAAGTCGCCCGCCGCTCCTACCAATCGCTGCGCAAGCAAGAAATCTATCTGCTCTATTACGTTGGCGCAGCCTTGACGCAACAGGTCGGGGCCTTGGCTCTCACTGGTGGCGCTTTCGCTCCGCTTATTCTGACCCAATATCTGGTTCATACCCCCGTAGCGCAGCAATTAGGCATTACCCAAGCTGTACCAACCTGGGTATCACCGCCGCTGAACTCGCCTGCCCTCTTAGGCCGCACCTTTTTCAATAGCGCCTGGTACCCCGCTATCGGCATCATGATCTTTGGCCAGGTTTTTGGTCGCTTGCAAGCCTGGGGCTTGGGTTATGTGCTGTTCCGTATTACATCCGATGTTGAGCGTTTGCCGTTCCCCCTCGCGCCTATCGCCGCCGAAGGCGCGACCGCCCTGGCGGAATCATCGGCGCAAAAAGAAGGCTGGCGTTGGCGCATCTTTTCCATCGGGGCCATGATCGGCGTGGGCTGGGGCACTATCTATGTGCTCGTGCCCTCGGTCACCAGCATTATGTTCTCACAGCCCATCACCATTATCAGCAATCCTTTTATTGATCTAACTTCCAACACCCAGAAGATTATGCCCGCCGCGCAGTCGGCTCTGGGCACCGATTTAGGGGCTTATTTCGTAGGCTTTGTGCTTCCGCTACCAGTTGTAGTCGGCTCCTTTATCGCGGGCGTTGGCTGTCACTTGTTCGCTAATCCCTTCTTGCAAAAAGCGGGTATTCTGCACACCTGGACGCCGGGCCTGGATGTCATTCAAACCCAGGTCGTTAATTACTTCGATTTCTACCTATCCTTTGGCGCTGGTGTTTCAGTCGTCGTGGCGATTGTGGGTATTGGCAGTGTCATCCGTGCCCTCACCAAAAATCGGCGCAGCCAGGCCCAAGGTGTATCGGGCCTCCGCATGGCACCGCCACCGGGACGCGGCGACTTTCCCATCTGGATTTCGCTGGCGGCCTGGGCGGTGGGTACCATCGCCTTCATCCTCCTGTGTCATAATCTGGTACCAGGCTATCCCGTAGGCTACCTGATCTTTTTCGGCTTTGTCTGGACGCCGATTTTCTCTTACATCAATGCGCGTATGGCGGGCATGGCAGGGAGCAATGTTTCCATTCCCTACGTCAAGGAAGCATCCGTGCTGATGGCAGGCTATCGCAACGTGGACATCTGGTTTGCGCCCATCCCGCTCAGTGACTTTGGCGGCATGGCCGCGCATTTCCGCACTGTAGAATTAACGCGCACCAATTTCGTCTCCATTCTTAAAGTCGAGTTGCTGATGCTGCCCATCATGCTCGCCTGTTCCTTGCTCTACTGGAGTTTCATCTGGCGACTGGCCCCCATTCCTTCATCGGTTTATCCTTACGCTTCCAAGTTCTGGCCCGCACACGCACAGCAGACCGTTATCTGGTGGACAGCCAATCGCTCTGGCGACCAAAATTTCCTCATCCGGGTGCTCAACCCTCATTACATTGCCGCTGGTGGCATCATCGCCGCTGTCCTCTATGCCGTTGTCAGCCTGGCTGGTTTACCAATTTTGTTTTTCTACGGCCTCGTCAATGGCATGAACGGCGCACCTGCCGGGGTGATTCCTATGTTCATCGGTGGAATGTTAGGCCGCTATTACTTCCAGAAGCGTTACGGCGTCGAAAACTGGCGTGCCTACGCCCCGGTTCTCGCCGCTGGCTATTACTGCGGCATGGGCCTCATTGGTATGGCTGCGGTGTCACTGGCACTACTCTCAAAGAGTGTTTCTCGCCTACCGTTTTAAATTGCAGACTCCTGCCATTGCGGATTTCGGATTGCGGATTGCGGATTTATACTGTAGGGCAGAGCGTCCGCACAGCAGCTAAAACATAGCTGCCGTAATGATAATTGCGGATTTATACTGTAGCGCAGAGCAATGGATAAAACGGCATTTAAGGCACGGACGAAGACGTATGCACTGAATGTGATTACTCTAGTTGAGTCGCTACCGCGCTGCCGAACCGCTGATGTTTTAGGGAAGCAGTTATTGCGGTCTGCTACTTCGGTTGCCGCAAATTACAGGGCTGCTTGCCGTGCCAGGTCGAATGCGGAATTCATTTCTAAAATGTGTATTGTCGAAGAAGAGGCAGATGAATGTCTCTTCTGGTTTGAATTATTAATCGGCAGTGGGCTGGTTAAACAAGAGAACATTTCACGTCTGCTCAATGAAGGCGATCAGATCGTCGCCATGACAATAGCCTCAATCAAAACAGCACGGCAGCGGGGGCTTAATCCGCAATCCGAATTCCGCAATCCGCAATGAGAAGCCGCAATGATTATTGAAAGCCGCGCCCCGGTGAGGATAGATTTCGCTGGCGGCTGGACGGATGTAAAGTATTTTGCCCATCCCTTTGGTGGCGCAACGACTAATGCCGCCATCAATCACTACGTCACAGGCCGCACGGTTATTGGTGGCAGTTCTCCTAATCCGCAATCTGCAATCGCCAATCCGCAATTGAAAGAGGGCATCTCCGTTACCTACGAAACGGATATTCCGGCTGGTTCTGGCCTGGGAACTTCCTCTGCGCTTAATGTGGTATGGCTTTCGCTTGCCAGTGGCAAAGGGCCACAGACTGATGAAGAACGGGGACGCATCGCGGAACAAGCTTACGAAGTCGAAACGGTCTTGGGCATTATTGGTGGCAAGCAAGATCAGTATGCCGCCGCCTATGGTGGCTTTCACCTTTTTGAGTTTGAAGAGAATAGCGTTAAGGCCATTCCCATTGCTATTACCTCAAATCGCATTGCTGAATTGGAAGGGCTGCTAACACTTTGCTATACCGGACAGGCCCGATTGTCGAGCAACTTGCATGAGACCGTGTGGGGTGGCTTTCGCCGGGGCAAACGCGAAGTTATGGAGAGCCTTTTCACGCTCCGCGATTCGGCTTATAAGGCCAAAGATATTTTAGAAGCTGGCAACTTTGACCAACTTGGCCCCCTGCTCGATTTGCAGCCCCACTGCGCTAAAGGGCTGGATAGCTCCCTCACTAACGATTTGGTAGAAGGCATTTTTAACCTTGTGCGCCCCAACATTCATGGCGGCAAATGCTGCGGTGCCGGTGGTGGCTGTATGGTCTTTATTTCTGAATCTCCGACCAAGCAACAACTTGTTGCTCAAAAGTTACATGACAACCACATCCGCGTCATTGACTTTAAATTTGCACTTGATGGCCTCACGGTAATCCACCACGATTGATTGCTTATCGAAGCTCTAAATTCTACGGTGACTTTGAAGCCTCATGGAGCTGTCGTAGAGTTTGAAATAGTGACCGTCCACCCAGCAGCAGCAGACTACAACTCACCAAGATCACGCCGCGTAAAATCCATTTTCCCGTATAATCTTCTGGTTGAGCCGCGACGACATGAACATAATCGGGGTCAATTTGCGCGGCTCTGGCAAAGTCGGCGTTAGCGCCAGCCACATCACCAGCATCTTTGCGCATAGCACCCCGCCCCGCATAAGCCTGGGGATCATATGGGTTGAGTTGCAAGGCCGTTTCAAAGTCCTGGAGAGCCATCTGCCTCTGGCCCTGTTCTCGATAGATAAAGCCGCGATTACTGTAGGCCGGAGCGCAACGGGGATTAAGGCGGATAGCCATACTGAAATCTTGCAACGCTGCTTCCCGTTCACCACTCTGTTGATAGAGCCAACCACGATTTAGATAGGCGGGAACATTATGCGCGTCAAGTTGAATAGCACTGTTGAAGTCGGCCAGTGCTCTTTCTTGCGGCCCTGTTTCTAAATAGGTCAGGCCGCGCCCATAATAGGCTCCTGCAAATTTAGGATTAAGCCGCAGTAATATGTTAAAGTCCTGTTGTGCTGGCTCATAGTGTTTGAGGGAGAGATGAGCCATGCCCCGCTGGTAAAGGGCTTTAATATGTTGTGGCTCAAGTTTAAGCACCTGATCGAAGTAGGGAATAGCCTCACGCGCTTTTCCAGCATCCAGCAAACGCACGCCCTTGTTATAATCATCAGTCGCCTGCTGCTGCGGCTTGATGGGACTACCACAACTGGCGGTTGCCCCGCAGAGCAAAACCAAGATTGGAACCGTCTGACATCGGTTAAAACGTTTGAACATAGCAAGCTCCTTTACTGCTACTGCTAAGATCAAAGTGGCCGCCATACAACACGCTTATAAATACGAAAACAGGCGGGGATTAATCCCCGCCTGTTGCTGTCTGATGAAGTTACTGAACGGCTTAGCTGCCGGGCTTGCGGGCAGTCACAGCACGCTTTTTGGCTTTGGCGATAGTGGCCGAGGCTCCATTGCGCGAGATAGCCTTCAACGCTTTAGCGGAAACTTTCATTTTGACGAAGCGACCTTCTTCGGGCACCCAGATACGCTTGGTTTGCAAGTTCGGCATCTGGCGACGCTTGGTGTGGCGCATGGAGTGCGACACCAAATTGCCACTGAGCGGCCCCTTGCCGGTAATTTCACAACGATTTGCCATGTCTTATCCTGTCCTCCAATTTAACATCAGCAGTGTAGCAAGTTGATTCACCCACTGCAACTTTACATGAACCACAGAGACACAGAGGCACAGAGAAGAAAGAAGATGGGAGGGTGGGGGTATGGGCGTGCGTTGGCTGACCCACAAACTCCCATCCTCCCATACCTACTCTCTTCCTCAAACTCTGTGCCTCTGTGTCTCTGTGGTGAATCAATACCTACTCTGCCGCAGTTTCTTCCTGATGATACTCTGGCAGGGTCGGAGCGGCGTTGACTTCGCCTTTGATGCGCGATGCCTTCACCTGCTTAATGACATTCTGGGGTGGTGTAAAGCCATATTTGTCTTCGTAGACAATGGTGTTACGGCGTGCATAGAAGTCAAGACTGCTGCGCTCGCGGGCACGATACCAACTCTCATACGCCAGCTTGTTAAAGGCCATCTTTTTCTTGGGATCGGTTGCTTGGGCGGCGGCTTTTTCAAAGAGCACAGCTAGGAAGTGCAGGCCTATATCCTGTGCGGAATGAGCCTCCCGCGTGCGATAATCGTCTAACTGCGCCTTAATCGCTTCGGGTGCATCGCCGCGCATGGCTAACAGCTTGGCAATAACGGGTAAGCCTTGCATGTGATAGCGTGGATCACCGTTCATAATGCCAATCATGGTATCAATCGCTTCCTGGGTTTTGCCTTGCTTCAGCAGCTTCCAGGAAGGAATATAACGGGCCGAGATGGTGATATACGCACCTGTTGGCTGACCGCCTTCACCATTGCGCTTGTTTTCCATGATATGGCGCATATCGTCGGCCTGGATTAAACGCTCGACATCGGGCACCATCGCTTTGATCTGCGCTTTAACGGTCGGATCGCCTTTCTTATAGGCATCACCAATCATGGCATAATCCGGGCCATAACGGTGCCAGTATTCGCCTACCGCATCTAACAAAGCACGCTGTTGCGGGGTCGCTTGCAACAGGTCACTGCCATATTGATCAAGCGCCTTGTCAAAATCAGGCATCTTCTCATACAAGTGGCCAATGGTGCGACCGACAATGTCCATGCCCTGTTCCGGCTTGTCAATCATTTTACCGCCAGGGCCTTGCACCTGACGGATAATCGTGCGCGCATCCGGCTTGGAGCGGGCGATACGATAAAGCTCAGCCGTCTCTTCATTATAGACGCCCTTCTTTTCACCCAGCGTCCACCCATGCTCGAAATAAAGACGATATTTATCCGGGTTCATCTCGGAGCCGCGCTTGAGATAATCCAGGCCCGTATCCACGTCATAGTCCATTTTCTTGCGCTGGGCCTTCGGATTAGCCTTTAACTTGGGGTCGGTCTGGTCATCAGCATAGATATTGTAAGCCCAATGCCAACCCGCCGTGCTCCACGCGTCAATAAATTCGGGGTCGAGCGTGACCACCGCCTCCATTAAGGGTACCTGACGCGTGGCCATCCCCTCGTGCCAGTATTCATCCGATTTCATCCATAGCAGGTTGGCTACCTGGCTCTTAAAGCCCGAAGCTAAGCCCGCTACCATCATAGAAGACAGCACGGTGAAATCCAGCTTAACCCGATGATTTTTTTCATCTTCCCGGCCTCGCATCAAGCGATCCAGCCATTCTAAGGAAGGGCCATACTGCTCTTTGATATGCGTTCCTGGATAGAAGTGATCATTCGTGCGCATTGCAATCAAGTCTGGCTGCGCTCCGTTATAGAAAACCAACAGGACTGCCACTAAAGCGACCAAGCCCCATTTCTTTTGATTCATTGAATACACCACCTTTGGGATTGCGGATTGCGGATTGGCGATTGCGGATTTAGGCAACCGGACGCATAACTAAACAGTTGCGGCTAATTTGCACCATCCGCAATCTGAAATCCGTAATCCGCAATGGTTAAAATTCGCGGTCACTGAACACCAGATAAGCAATGGTGAGCAGGACGGCGACATAGATCAAGCCAGAGCCGAAGGCTTTCCAGATGTAGTTAAAGCCAATCGGTATATCGTTCACCAATCGCTGGCGCACATCGAAGCGGTCGAGGCGCGGCAGCATAAAGTAAACGACTTTAACCATGCCCTGCATCGGGCCTTTGAGATGCTCGGCTTTGTGCCCCTCTTCGGCACTTTCACCCGACAAATGCTCCCAGTAGGAACTAGCCTGGCCGCCAAAGTAAGCTACGAAGCAGAAGACAATGGCCGTGATATTGGTGACAATGAGCGAAAGCATCAAGGCGAGAGCCGCCATGATAGTTAATTGTCCATAGTGCAGCAATAAGGCACGGGAGAGATTGAGGAGGTCAAAGCCCAGTCCAGGATGTCCAGCCCCCGGATTGGGATCAATCCGCATGGCGTCGCCAAACCCCTCGCGGCGTATCCTAAAGATGGCGTACGTGATTAAGAACATGGCCGCCATGATGATTAAGTTGACCAGGAGGGTCATACAAAGGCCCAGGAACTTGCCAATCAGGAACTCAGCGCGGTTAACAGGTTTGCTCAGAATCGTGAAGATAGTACGGCGCTCAATCTCAGGGGGCACCAGGGCCACACCCAAAAAGATGGACATCAGCAGCGTCATAATAATGATGAAGCCAACGCCAAAGTCGCGTAGAAACTTTTCTTCTTCGCCCTGCGCCATCCAGGTGAAGAAAGTGGAGAGCGCCAGCATGACCAAGCCAAAGGCCAATAACGCCGTCATCCAACGCCGCCGCACCGCTTCATAGAAGGTGGTTAAAGCAATGGTGCCTGCCGTTGGTGTGGTAAGCAAGGTCAGACCCGCCAACACGAAGAACCCAACTTGGTCGAAAATGGTGCGTGAATCTTCGGCACCCGACTCACCTGCCGCGCTATGCCACCCCACCGTGTTGTAATAAATCGCTAAAAGAACAATAAGTCCAATGACGACCATCTGCCCAATACGCCACTTGGCAGGTATCTCAATCCGTTCGTCACGATCCGCCGGGACTGGCGCACCAGTCGTTTCTCGAACCGTGTCCATGACTGCTGGAGATGCACTCATGAATCTATCCCCCTTTAAAAACTAAGAAATAATGCAAGGAGCTGCGGTTTTAAAGCGCAATCCAAAATCTACAATCCGCAATAGTTAGCGTCCATCGCTACGCACGCTGCGCACGAAAACGTCTTCAAGCGTCTCGCTATGGCCTTTTACATCCAAGGTGCGGCCATTGGAATTACGGATGAAAGTCAAAATGTCATCAAGCTGCTCTGAACTGGTCGCGTGAAAGATGGAGTTGCCGTTTTGGTCTTCATAGGAATAGCCCTGTTGCGCCGCATTTTGCAACACTTTGCTATCCAAGCCTGCCGCGAAAACTTCAAAGCTCTGGCTGGGGCCAACGAGATCGCGCACCGTGCCAAACTTCACCAGTTTGCCTTCGGAAAGAATCGCCACCCGGTCGCAAATCGCCTGCACATCGGCGAGCAAGTGCGAGCACAGCAAAACCGTCTTGCCCGAATCACGCACCTGCAAAATGGCATCTTTCATCGAACGCGCGCCGATTGGGTCGAGACCAGTCGTTGGCTCGTCCAGAAACAACAGTTCGGGGTCATTAATAAGCGCCTGCGCCAGACCGACGCGCTGCACCATACCTTTAGAGTAGGTGCGGATAACGCGCTTGCGGTCGGCAGGATTTAAGCCCACCGTGTCCAGGAGTTCCGCCGTGCGTCGGTTCCGCTCGGCTTTGTCATAGCCAAACAAGCGGCCATAGAAATCGAGGACTTCATAAGAGTTCAGATGGTCATAGAAGTAAGGGCCATCGGGCAAAAACCCAATCCGCTTCTTCACCGCTACGTTTTGCGGGCCGCGACCAAAAATCGTGATGCTGCCAGATGTTGGCTTTATCAGACCAAGTAGTAATTTGAGGGTAGTGGTCTTACCGGAACCGTTAGGCCCCACCAGACCAAAAATCTCACCCCGGCGTACGTCAATCGTCAAATTCTCTAGCGCTGTTTTACCCACCCGCGCAAACGGGGGCCGATAGACTTTGGACAGTCCATCCGTTTGAATAATAATGTCTGTGCCGCGCGGGTCACCGCCAGAGGAATCGCCAGTAATTGGCACGCGACCTGCTCCATTAGCAGTGGCACCCGCAACTGCGCCGTTGGTTGTACCATTGGCTGTTACGGTGTCACTGGCTGGTGTTTGTGGCATCGCCTTCCTCCCATAATAAATAGATATAAATGCTCCAGGCAGAGTTGCTCAATGCGACGTTTGCCTTGCCTAAGCGTTGCATTAAAACTCTTCTCCCGGTTCCTTCTGCGGACACTGCGCGCAAAAGGGTACATATACAGTCTAACCCAACGGTATCAGGGTTAAACATTACCTGACATCCTAAAACGTTTATATTAAGGGAAGTTTGTTTTCTATTATGGCTTTGCAGCCCCTACCCCCGGCCCTGTGCCTGAGGTGGATTTATAGGAGCAGCAGCCCTCACCCCCGGCCCCTCTCCTAATACTGGGCGAGGGGAGCCTGAACTATGACTTGCTGGTTTAGTTTGATGAACCGCAGAGACGCAGAGGGGAGGCGAAAGAACATCTCTGATCTCTGTGTGCTCCGCGTCTCTGCGGTTGATTTATCTGTGTGAAGAGTAGGAGTGTGACCTCCCCTCGCCCAGTATTGGGCGAGGGGCCGGGGGTGAGGGCTGCTGCCGTTAAGCTAAAACTTCGCGGTAGAGATCAAGCACCCGTTGGGCATGGTCATTGATATGAAATTTCTGCATCACTGAGGCACGGGCGTGCTGTTTTAGGTGGTGTTGTAACTCCGCATCGCGCAGCACTGCGCGCATGGCGTTAGCCAAACCATTTTCTTCCGTAGCTGGCACCAATAAGCCGTCATGCTGATGGGTAATAATTTCTAAAGGCCCGTTCTCGCCATAGGCAATGACAATTTTGTCTAAGGCCATCGCCTCGATTAAGACACGCCCAAAAGGTTCTTCCCGCGAAGGCAACACCACGGCATCAAAGGCAGCAATGGCATCCACGTTGTTAGTCTGGTGTGGCACAAAAGAGAGACGGTCTTGTAAATTGTGCTGTTTGACCAGGGCGCGCAACTCTTGCAGATAAGTGCTATGCTCACCCCACAAGTCGCCTCCCATAACCACAAAGTGCGCTCGTGCCGCCTGTTCATCTTGCACGACCTGGCTGGCCGCTTCAATGAAAGCGACATGATTTTTCCACGGTACCAATTGGCCGACACAACCAAAGATGAAGGCGTTGGGAGGCACATCTAACGAGGCGCGTAACTGGCTGTGGTCACGGGGATGCCACTCATCGGGGTCTAAGCCGTTATAGATGACGCGTATCTTTTCGGGCGATACACCATCGGCTTCGAGTCGCTCTGCCACGCAGCCGGAAATAGCCACTACCCAAGTCGCCCGCCGCGCCAGGGCGGGAGCAATGCGTTCCAGACTCACTAAATCGCGTGCGTGCCAGATGGCGGGTCTATCGGTGCGCTCGGCGGCTAATCCGCCCACAAGATGCGCTGTGGTGGAATTGGAATGGATTAGCTGTGAGCGGGTCTTCTGAATCAGGCGAGTGAGGAAAGGCGTGGTGCGCAGGATATGTAGCAGGGTTGCCATGCCCGCCACGACGTTATGGGGACGTTGCAAGCGACGCAACGGCGCGAAGGTTACCGTCCATTCTTCATCGCGCAGCAGTTCGGCAAAAGGGCCCACACCGGGCAGGGCAATAATTGGCTCAATATCCACGTGGGTGCGGCGAAATTGCCATAGTAAGGCGCGTAATGACTGCTCGGCACCACTGATCTGGCCGACATGGTTGAGGTACAGCACATTCATCTTGCTGCCTGCCCCCGTGCCACTGCCCGCCTTAGCCATGCGCGCCTCCGGGCCTAAACCTGCTTTTCCTGCACAAAGGCGGCGATAGAATTGACCGTTTTAAAGGTATCAATCTGAAAGTCTACGTCTTCCATCGTGACACCGAAATCTTCTTCAAGACCAATAACCAGTTCAAACAAAGCCACCGAATCAATGCCGTAGGTTTCCATCAGGTTCGCGTCATCTGCAATGTCATGCGGCTCAACGTTGAGAAAAAGGCGTTCAACAATCATCTTTTTGATTTGTGATTTTAAATCGTCCATCATAATCCTCCATAAACATTCAATAAAGTCTTTCAAACACTCTTACAAAGCACCGCGTAGAGCCAGATAGCAAGTCAGGCACCAGACCAAACCGATGGTATAGCCACCGACCACATCTGAGGGGTAATGCACCGCCATATAGATACGGCTTAACCCTGTGAGAGCCACGATAGTAACAGCCACGAGAGCCATACTAACTACGGCACCAACTGAACCGCCTGCAAGAGCTAAGGCAATCGCCATTGGTATCCAGAAACAAAAAGAGGTCAGCGAATGGCCAGACGGAAACGAAGGGTCTCGCGTCAACTTATGGCCAAAAGCTCCCTTTTCAATGGGCGGGCGCAAACGCTTAAAGACGCGCTTCGTAACGTAAGACATGAACATTGAGCCGAAGTAGCACAAGCCTGGTAGCAGCCAAACCCTTACACTTTGAAGGTGCGTGGCGGTTCCGGTCTGGGTTACATTCAGAAACGCACCCAACTGATGCCAATAAAGACCAAAGGGCACAATCAACGATAGCAAGGATAAAGACGGAGCCGAAGCAAGATTTGTCCAGAAACGGAAGAACCAAGTCAATGCAATGCGTTCACGCGGTGAATCCACATGCCCCTTAAAGCGAAACCCTCTGGCCCAGGCGCGCACCCTATCATCAACACGAAAGGCATGGGGCCGAATATGCGGTTTAATCCAGTGAAAGCTATAAATCAGGACGATGAGGGTAAGCAGCCACGCCACGCCCCAACGCCACAGCAATGAGGGTAGTGTATCTATCAGGAAATAGAGAAATCCCAACACGGACTGTAACCACACAGCTAAAGACCTTTCTACTTTATACAGAAGCTTTATCGAGAGATATTTTGCACTGAAGTTGTGCTATGGCTTGTTGCTCCCAGACCCAATCCTCTGGTAGAGGATTGGTTTATGATGGAGCCAGCGCCATCAGCCCTCACCCCCGGCCCCTCTCCCAATACTGGTAGAGGGGAGACCACCCGCAGAGGCTTCTCATGGTGCATAAAGTCCTACTTTCATGAGTGCGTAGTCCTTAGTGCTCCCCTCTACCAGTATTGGGAGAGGGGCCGGGGGTGAGGGCCTCTGTCATCGCTTTATCCTTGACATGCCCTTATCACGGTAACAATGTCTGCCAATCAACTTCTTCAATACGACGTTTAGGGATAGACGCCCATTGGGTCTGGCTCTCATCGGGGCCATTTTCGCCTTCGATCACGGCCCCCCAACGCTTTTTGAAAGTCACACCATTTTTAGTCGTCACATATTTGAAGTTAATATCCTCACTGAGCGCCGTGGTCGTGTGCTCAAAATGATAAAGCTCGACGGCGGGCTGCACCCAGACCTGATGCCCCTCCATGCGGGCGCGATAGCAATAATCCAGGTCTTCGTATTGAACCGGGGAATAAACCTCATCCAGGGGGCCAAGTTTTTCATAAAGGGCGCGGGTCATCATCCAGGCGGCGGAAATCGCGCACTGCACCTGCCTCGGTTCGAGGCAGGAATCGCGGGCTTCACCACGTCCGATATATTGAATGCGGCCACGCGGCGAGACGCCACAACCACAACATTCGATGAGATAAGGTTCCCACGGAAACAGCATTTTGGGCGCGACAATGGCACGACTGGCATCGGCCTCTAAAAAGTCTCGCAGGGCTTCCAGCCAATTCTGCTGTGCCACAATGGTATCATTATCGAGAAAGACAATATGCTGCCCACGCGCTTTTTCCATCGCCACATTGCGCCCGCGCACGGCACCAATATTAGTTTCAAAGCGCAATCGTTGTGTTTCAATGCCTGCTGCCTGTGCGCTGGCTTCCCACTCATCCAACATTTGTGGCGTGCTGTCGTGGGAACCATTATCAACATTGATGACTTCCAGGGGCCGCGCCGAAGAACGCAAAAGCGATTGCAAACAGGCCCGCGAGTATTCCACTTTGTCGTGGTGCAAAACAATAACCGAAATCATGGCAGGATTAGTTCTTTCTATACGTTGTGTTCAACTCAATAGTAAGAAACCTCAGCAAACAAAACGTCGCGTCTTTTACAAAACGCGACGTTACAAGCGATATTGAATTTTCAAATTCATTTTGGCACTACGAACGTTGATAAGTTTTGCAACCCGTTAGAAGCTAATCCTTAGCCAGCACCCTGGGGGCAGTCGGTGTCCCATCGGTTCCCGCCACTTGCAGAACCCGCACCGATTTAATGTCGCCCATCATTGCTCCATCCAGATGGGGAGCAAACGGGCGGCGACCACGTTGCGGGGCACCAGTTTGGACACCCGCTTCAACTAAAGCATTAGTCCAGGAACCAAAGTTCTCTTTGCGCCGCGCCGCCCGGTAGATGCCGGGACAATGCTCTTCGATATAAGCCCAGCCCAATGGTTTACCCTGGCGCGCCATGTCCTGAATCGTGCGCAAAATGCGACTCTTAGTCCAGACCCGGCTTTCGCGCATGGTTTCATGGTCGAGGCCAGCCGCTTCGATGGCGCGTCGCCACGAACCAAAATAGCGGTGGGCACAGGCGGCCAGATAAAGACTGCGATGCTTGATTTTAAAGCTGGGATGCAACAAATCGTCGCCCTGCTTATCATGCTCGCGGATTTGGCGCAGAATCTCGTCCCGGCTCCAACGCTGTTTAACCCGTTTAATATCTTCGTAGGGCAACCCCGCCGCTTCAATAGCTGCCCGCCAGGTGCCAAAGTGGCTCCGGGAGCGTGCCGAAGAAAAAAGCGCACTGTGCGTTTTCTGAATAGCAGTCGGTGATAAATCTACGCCTTGGTCATGTAAACTACGGATGGCTTCAATTAACTTCTCGCGTGTCCATACTCGTCCTGGCATCTGCGTTCTCCTTTTAATTGCTATAGCTCTGATTCACCCCTCTCCATCATGCGTGAACTACGCAATATATAATTTTAGATTGCCCGCTACTGTCAAACTCGGTTCAGCTAACTTGAGCAGGAGTTAGCCTACCGCTGTAACACCAGTAGGCAATCTTTGTAACCTTAAATCATCTCCTAACAACGACTTACGACGCAGTGCATCAAGGAGAATTTCAACCACCGATGAACACGGCAAAACGAGGATGGAGGATAGAAGATCGAGAATAGGCATCGAGTATCCAGTATCTTGTATCCAGCATCCAGAACCCCCGTGTTCATTGGTGGTTCATTATTTTAAACCTTTTAAGAATTTGATCAATCAGCGACGGGTTCGATTAGGCCGTAACCACCGCTACGACGATGATAGACCACGCTCACTTGATTGGTTTCGGCATCCCGAAACACGAAAAAAGAGTGTCCTAATAAGTCCATTTGCAAGGCGGCTTCGGCGGGGGACATAGGCTTCAACGCGAAACGCTTAACCCGCACAGCCTGTTCATCCACGCCTTCATCTTCGGCGACATCTCCATTGGACTCACCATTTAACTCAGGCGGTGCAATAACATCTTCCGGCAGCACGGTACCATTAGGTGCCAGAGTCGGCTTGAGCAAGGTGCCTGCGGCATCATCTCGATTGTCATGGCGACGTTTGCGCGCAATGGCTTTCTTCTTATAGCGCACTAACTGGCTATGCAGCTTATCCACCGCATTATCGAAAGCCTGGCGCAGATTATCCGCCCGCTCCTCACCGCGCATCATCAGGCTGCCAGAGGAAAGCGTAATTTCAGCGACATAACGACCTCGCTCTTGCCCAACACGTATATTAGCTTCGACCGCCTTAACCCACAACTTTTGCAGGCTTTGTAGTTTTTCTTTAAAATGCTCGTGTAATTCTGGGCCAACTTCACAGTTGCGAGCTTGGACATTAATGTTGGTCGTATAGTTCTCGGTCTGGGTCTCGTTATTTTTTGCCATTGTTAACTTACTACCTGCTACCTTTCTCTCTATTCTTCCAATCTTAACACGGAACAGCAGATTTTGTCATCTTTTAAGAAACATTTATGCAGATTGGGATGCTTTTAAGCGGTGATTAGCGCATAAAGTAGACACACCGCATGAGCCTCCATACCCTCCCCGGCCCCCACTGGCCCTAATTTCTCCGCCGTTTTACCCCGTACATTCACTTGCCCCACATCTATTTCCAGGGCTGCTGCAATGCGGCTGCGCATCTGCGGCACATGCGGCGCAATCTTCGGTTGTTCGGCGATTAGCACGGCATCTACGTTGCCAACCTGCCATCCGGCGGCTTTGGCATGTTCGGCTATATCATGCAGCAACTGCCAGCTATCAGCATCTTTCCACTGTGGGGCCGTATCAGGAAAAAGCTGGCCAATATCGGGCAACCCGGCAGCCCCGCATACCGCATCGCCAATCGCGTGCAGGAGGACATCGCCATCGGAATGCCCGTATAATCCCTTATCAAAGGGAATTGTGACACCGCCGATAATAAGCGGGCGACCTTCGATTAAACGATGGCTATCATAGCCAATACCAACCCGGCTGGTCAGGGAAGAGTTGTCCACGCTGCTTTAAGGTCCCATGCGGCGCACGATGCGCTGCCGCAGTTTGTCAGGATCAACAAAAAGCTTCGTGTGGCCGCAGGTTGTGCAGGCGTGCGCCCTTTCCACCGGCACGAGGGCATCTTTAGAGAAAAATCGCCCAAAGTTCTGCTTAATCAAAGAAAGCCGCTCATCGCCCCCCGCAATCTCGACCTCGACCATTTGCCCGCCACACTCACTACACGCTTTCGTTTCTGCCATAATTTCCTCTTTGCCTTTAATATTATCAGTGATAATACCAGCAGGCCATTTCAATCGGTAGCTTTCTTTAACAGTGCGGCGGCTCGCTCTAGATCAGGAGGATAAGTTACCTTGAAGTTGTTGGCTTCACCTTCTACCACCGTCACCGGGTGTAACGGTTGCCCTTGAGCATCGGTAAGTTGCTCGACTAATGAAGCGCAATCGGTGCCAGTAAAACCCGCCACTTCGGCTTGAGTTAAAGCGGTGGCTAAGATTTCACGCCGAAAAACCTGCGGCGTTTGCACCAACCAGAGAGTTTTTCGTTCGAGGGTTTCCCTGACCACAAGCCGATTATCTTGTAAAACGACTGCTTTCACCGTATCCGAGGCTTGCAGGGCCGGAATCGCAGCCCCATCACGCCGGGCCGCAACGCAAACTCGATTAATAAGTTGAGCCGAAACTAAAGGCCGCGCCGCATCATGCACCATGACGAAATCGCCCCCGGCGGCACGCACCGCATTGCCAACCGATTGCTGACGCTCGGCCCCGCCCTCGACCATGCGTAATGCCACAGCATCCTCTGGCTGGGCCTCGGCTAAAGCAGAAAATAAGGGAGAAATGGAACCGTATTCATCAGGACGCGCTGCAATGATAATTTCTATCAAGCGCATCCCCGTCGGCAGCGAAGCTGTTAAGAGAGCTTGCAAAGTCCACCAGAGGAGGGGCTGCCCCGCGATGGGAGCTAAAACCTTATTGCTTTCAAGGTTTGCCCTTGCGCCGCGCCCCGCTGCTGGGACGAGAGCTGAAATCGTCGCCGTTGTCATGGTTTTTTCGGTAGCCACTGTTGGGGCCGTTGTCATTGAAGAGGTCGTCCCCCGCACCTTTCATACCTTTTAAATCGGCGAAGATCATCTTACCTGCCAGGGTTTGATACACACTGGAAATCACCACTTTGCAAGTCTCGCCGATGTGCTTGGAGCCATCACCCACCACGACCATCGTGCCATCTTCCAGATAGCCTACTCCCTGCGTTGGCTCTTTGCCTTCTTTGACAATCGTTAGGTTCATCTCTTCGCCAGGGAGAACGACTGGCTTGAGCGATTGGGCTAACTCATTTAAGTTTAAGACCTTAACACCCTGTAACTCGGCCACGCGGTTTAAGTTGAAGTCATTGGTCAGAATGGCAGCGCCCATCTCCTTCGCCAGAAAAACGAGCTTGCTATCTACGCTCTCAATCTTTTGCACTGAACTGGGAATATCGTTAAGCACTTGCACCAGAGGCACCGCATTGGCAGTGGAACCATTGGTGGAGACACTCACCGTCTGCTCACGCATGGCATTGAGCACATCCAGGCCGCGCCGCCCGCGCGCCCGGCGCATGGAATCAGAGGAATCGGCAATGTATTGCACTTCCTCCAGGACAAAGCGCGGCACGCAGATGGAGCCTTCGATAAACCCCGTCTTGCACAAATCGGCAATACGTCCATCAATAATGACGTTGGTATCCAACAACTTAGGTGTGCAGCTTAAGCCGTTGACTCCTGCGCCTCCCACTGCGCCACTTTCCAATTGCGGGAAGACGCGCACCATTTCTTCGCGCATATCATGCAGCAGGGCCAACCCCAGCGCCACCATAACCGCCATGATGCACAATTTCACGGGCAACCACAAAACCCACGGATCGTTAGGCCAGGGCAAGATCAGCAACACACCGAAAATCATGCCCAGCAACGCGCCCAGCACACCCAACACGCGGTCAGCGGGTGAGTAGTCATGTAAACGGTGCAGGCTGGGAATCACAAAACGGTCAGCATACCAGGAACCGACGCGCATCATGATAATCGAGGTGCCAACGCATAAAATGGAGGTGACAACATACTTCATCGAGCCTTTGACCAGATCGCCACCCTGTTGCAAGTCGAGACTGCCATAAGCGCCACCCGCCATCCAACCCACGATAGCGCCGACAATGCAGAACAGAATCGTTGTGGTCAGCCAGATAAAGCGATTAAAGTTCATTGGCTCTCAATCCAAGGCACTTACCCCTGTAAATTTGTGCTTTCCCTTGTATACCATACCAATAATCGAACAAAGCGTTAGGCTTATCTACTCGTTTGCAAAGGGGCCATAGTCTTCAGCTTCCCCTGGCGCAGCGGCATTATCATAAAAGTCACCATTGCGTGACTCATCTATCTCCCCTAAAGCCCCGGCATTTTCTAAAGTGCCCTGCCCCGGATGCTGTCCTGCACTCTGGCGACCTTTGACATTTTTATTTTTGCCGCGAAAAGCCCCACCTCCGCCGTCATCGCGCAAGGCTCCCGGCAAGAGCGCATCTACGGCGGCGCGCAGCGTGACAATGCCATGCAGTTGCACTTCGTTTTTAAGATGAGATAGCTTCTGCAAGCCCGTGCGTGGCAGGACGCAACGCTCGAAGCCCAGACGGGCCGCCTCAATCGCGCGGCGCTCGGCATGGCTAACCGCTCGCACTTCCCCCGCTAATCCAATCTCGCCAAAGACGCAGCTATCCGGCGGAACTGGCATATCACGAAGCCCGGAAATGACAGCCAGGGCAATACCTAAATCAAGGGCTGGCTCTGTCACGCGCACACCGCCAACCACATTAACATAAACATCCATATCGCCTAACCGCATATTGAGCCGCTTTTCAATCACCGCTAACACCACATTAACACGGTTAAAATCGGCTCCGGTCACGGTGCGGCGGGGCGAGGTAAAGTAGGACGGCGCGCATAAAGCCTGCACTTCCACCAACAACGGGCGGGCACCTTCCACCGTCGCCACCACCACACTGCCAGGAGCGTTGCTCTGCCGCTCGCTCAGGAAAAGCTGTGATGGGTTCTCCACGCTCTCCATGCCACGCTCGGTCATTTCAAAGACACCCAGTTCATTAGTCGAGCCGAAACGATTCTTAGTGGCGCGCAGGATGCGGAACTGGCCGTGCTCGTCGCCTTCAAGTTGTAGCACGGTATCCACAATGTGCTCTAAAGCGCGTGGCCCGGCCAGGTTGCCTTCTTTATTGACATGGCCCACGATAAAGATGGCTACGCCATTATCTTTGGCCAAACGCTGCAACGAGGTCGCTGCCTCGCGCACCTGGGTCAGCGTGCCAGGCGCACTATCCAGCCCCGGATGCGCTACGGTTTGAATGGAATCCACCACCGCAAAAGAGGGGCGTGTGTCACGAATATGGCTTTCAATCGCCATCAAATCGGTTTCAGAGGCCAGCATCAGATCATTTGAGACAAGACCCAATCTTTCGGCACGGAGGCTAATTTGCGCCACCGATTCTTCACCCGACAGATACAGCCCGGAGCCTTGCGACTGGGCCAGGCGCACGGCGGCTTCAATGAGCAGGGTGGATTTACCAATACCAGGATCGCCTCCAATCAACACAAGTGAGCCGGGCACCACGCCGCCCCCTAACACGCGGTCAAACTCGCTGACCCCCGTCAAAATGCGCGGCGGCAACGCTGCTCCTATTTGCGAAAGGGTTTGCGGCTTGCTCCAACTGGCACTGGCCGACGCCGCACGCGCGGCACTGGCCCCACCTAACGAGGCACGAGGCGTGGGAGCCACTCTTTCTTCGGCAAAGGTATTAAAGCCCCCGCAATCGGGGCATTTGCCCATCCAGCGCGGCGCGTCATAACCGCACGACTGGCACACATATTTGGTCGAAATTTTCGCCATGAGCTTATCTGTGGCAGCTTGCTTTCCGCACAACCTGACGTCCTGCCACAACTTAGGTAAAACATGCCAGGAGCCAAAAAGACACGGCTCCTGGCACCACAAATCAGGTGAGAAGTTATCGAGGGATAAAACTTAAGCTGGAAATATACTCTCCCTACTGGATTTTAACATTTTTTTAATATCTTGCCTTGCTTCATTAATTGCTAAAGCCTGTCAACTCCTGTTGCTCCTATACCAAGTAGAATAAGATAAGAGCATAAATAAGAAGCCTCAACAGGGCTTCAAGAAGTATGCAAGCAATCTTAAAATATGATTGAATTGACTATTAAGGTGTAATATGGCACGTAACACGTCAGGAAAAAGCTCTTCCAAGAGTACTGTAAGGACTCACAAACGGACTGAGTCCTCGCCGAAGCAACTAACAGCAAAACATTCCACGGTAAGAAAAACCATACATAATAGGCTGCATCCTACCCAGCATCCACTGCTTGCATTATTGCAGGTAGAAGGGGGATGCTTTGACAGCCCGGAGGAGGTTATTGATTTTCTGCGTAAAGAGCGTAACTCATGGCGGTAATACTGCGACCCCAATATTATTTAGATGCCAATATATTTATTTATGCTTCAGACATTATTATAGTTGTGATGGCATGTAGCGTTATAGCTGCACAGATTTATAACCAAGGGACGACGCATAAAAGGTTATGTCACATGTGTGTATCAAAATATGTGTAGTGGCTCTTCTCTTTGTTACCATTGCAGTTGGAGTCCGATGGAGACAGAGGTTCATGGTAAAGCAAGAAATCTTCGGTATTTTGCGTGACGATGATAAGGCACGTCGTTTACAAACACTCCGCCATTTGGCGGAGACTGACACCATTGCGACAACTTCAGCTTTACTAGATGCTCTGGAAGAACCTGACCTTCAATTAAGCTCAAGAGCAGCCTGGATACTGGCCCTCCTTCACTCTGGGGAAACTCCACCTAAGTCTATTGCTGATGCGTTAGCCGTTCATTTACAGACTGATCCCTCTGAGGAGGTTAGGGTCTGCTGCGCCATTGGACTGATGTGGGCACATTCAAAGGAAGTGGAGAAGGCATATATTCATGCCCTCTCGGATAAAAACGAAAAGGTTGTCAGTATCGCATGTGGTGAATTAGGTTCGCAGCCCAGCAAAGATGCAGTAACAGCCTTGTTTACAATGCTCTCTCATCCTTCGTGGCGGATCCGCCTGGAAGTCTGTAAATCGCTCATCAAACTCAAAGCTGCTGATGGGCGCGTTGTATCTACTTTAGAAAAGATGACTCAAGAACCCGAAGCTATAAAATATGATGCAGAGACAGAAGAGTTTCACCAACATGCGGAAGAAATTCATCGCCAGTACCCTAACGAGCCAAAGCTTGAAATGTGGGGCAAAATTGGAGAAATCCTGGCTCAAGCACAGCAGATAGCAGCACAGCAGAGTTGACAGAGCAAGCAAATTCATGGAGCTGGAGAATGGCCATTGCGCGCAAAACGTAAAGAGCGCGAGGACAATCAAGTCCTCGCGCTCTTTGTTACTCTACCGACGATTAGTCACCCATCATCGCGGAGAGGCGTTCCTGGTCTTCCGGGGAGACCGGGATGCCACCATCTTCACCCGGCGGCTCATTGGTGAAGACCATCTCACCGTTCTGAGCATCCACGTAGATGGTGTCGCCTGCTTTAAAGTCGCCTAACAGAATGCGCTCGGCTAAGGGGTCTTCAATCAGGCGCTGCACCGCACGACGGAGCGGGCGGGCACCAAAAGCACGGTCATAACCATCCTTGGCCAGCAGTTCCTTGGCACTGGGGAGAAAGACCATTGATATATCGCGGCGCGCAATTTCGGTTTGCAGACGCTGCACCATAATGTCCACGATCTCCAGAATCTGCTCGTGGCTCAGGTGGTGGAACACAATGACCTCGTCAATGCGGTTACGGAACTCCGGGCGGAACAGGCGGCCATACGCCTCCATAACCTTGCTCTTCATGGCGCGGTCTGCCGCATCGTCGTCGCCTTCGGTGCCGGTCTTGCGCAAGCCGAGGGACTTCTGCACGTCACCGGTGCCCACGTTGCTGGTCATGATGATGACAGTGTTCTTGAAGTCCACTACCCGTCCCTGGGCATCGGTCAAGCGGCCATCATCGAAGATTTGCAGCAGGGTGTTAAACACTTCAGGATGCGCCTTCTCGATTTCGTCGAAGAGCACAATCGAATAGGGGCGACGCCGCACCGCTTCGGTGAGCTGACCACCTTCATCGTAGCCCACATAACCGGGCGGTGAACCGAGCATCCGCGACACGTTAAAGTGCTCGCTATACTCCGACATATCAAGCTTAATCAGCGCCTGCTCATCATCGAAGAGGAAGTCCGCTAAGGAACGAGCCAACTCGGTTTTACCGACACCGGTCGGGCCGACGAACATAAACACGCCCACGGGACGCTTGGGGTCTTTCAACCCGGCACGGCCACGCCGCACGGCCTTACTGACCACCTTAATGGCTTCGTCCTGACCAATCACGCGGTGGTGCAGTTCGTCTTCCATGCGCAGCAGCTTGTGCGTCTCTTCCTCGGTCAAGCGGCGTACGGGCACACCCGTCCATTCGCTGACGATATGCGCGATGTCGTCAATCGTCACCGTGGGGTTAAGGTCTTCTTCGCCCTGCTCGCTCTTCCACTCGGCTTCGGCAGTCTCTAAACGCTCCTTGAGTTCTTCGGCGCGGTCACGTAGTTCCGCCGCCTTCTCATACTCATCGTTATTGACCGCTGATTCCTTCTCCACATTGAGGTCGTCCAACTCTTTCTGCAACTCGCGCAGTTCGCGCGGCGGCAGAGCAATTTGCAACTTAACCCGCGAACCAGCCTCGTCAATCAGGTCAATCGCCTTGTCGGGCAACTGACGCGCAGTGATATAACGCTGGCTCAGGTCAACGGCTTCTTGCAATGCCTCATCGGTGATCTTAACACCGTGGAACTCTTCGTAGCGTGGACGCAGACCCTTCATAATTTCCAGGGCATCTTCAACGGTAGGTTCGGGCACTAAGACCATCTGGAAACGACGCTCTAATGCACCGGATTTTTCGATGTATTTACGATACTCGTCGAGCGTGGTCGCACCAATGCAGCGCATCTCGCCACGGGCCAAAGCCGGTTTGAGCATATTACTGGCATCAATCGCGCCTTCGGCAGCACCCGCGCCAATGATGGTGTGCAACTCATCAATAAAGACGATGATCTTGCCGTTGCTGGCGCGAATCTCCTGCAAAATGCGCTTCATGCGCTCTTCAAACTCACCACGATACTTGGTGCCTGCCACCACCGTCGCCAGATCAAGCGCCACGAGCTTCTTATCGAGCAATGGTTCAGGCACTTCACGAGCGACAATGCGCTGTGCCAAGCCTTCGACAATCGCGGTCTTGCCCACGCCCGGCTCGCCGACGAGCACCGGGTTATTCTTGGTGCGACGGCACAAAATCTGGATGGTACGGTCAATCTGCGGCTGGCGGCCAATGACTGGATCGAGCTTGCCATCAATCGCCATCTGGTTAATATCACGACCAAAGGAATCCAGGGCGGGGGTCTGTGAGCGGCCCGTGCGGGATGAACTCCCACTACCACTGCTGGGCTTTTCGCCACCAGGGGCTTCGGGGCCAAGGTATTCCATGACCTGCACTCGCGCCTTTTCCAGATTCAGACCTAACTTCTTTAAGACCATCGCGGCCACGCCATCTTTCTCACGCAAGAGGGCGAGCAAGAGGTGTTCGGTGCCGATATAGTTATGCCGCATCCGCCGCGCTTCATCAGCAGCCAGTTCCAGCACCCGCTTGGCCTTGGGCGTCAACTTGGGTTCACCGCTGCTGCCACCTTCGCCACCGGGCTGGACTTCGGCTTCGATCTCCTGGCGGACTTTCTGCAACGACACACCCATCTTCTGCAAGACCTGGGCAGCCACGCCCTCATTCTCCCGCACCAGCCCCAGCAACAGATGCTCGGTGCCGACGCTGGCGCTGTTCATCTTCCCAGCCTCTTCCTGGCCTAATAAGATGACCCGACGGGCGCGTTCTGTAAAACGTTGCCACATATTTGATTCTCCTTCCAACATAGTTCAACACTGCCTATAAATTAGCTTCAATTTCTACTTAATAGACGACAAAATAACGACAACTTCCATCGCAATACTTCAACTGCACTATAGAGTCAGACGCTCAACTTAGAATTTGGTTGTCTTCAAATCTTCTTCCATGCGTTGCCGCGCCTTTATGACATCCAAACCCGACTCGGCTAGTAACTCCGGCCACCCTTGGCTTTGCAATAACGCCAAGATCAGGTGTGCCGTATCAAGCTTCTCATGCCCTAACCGTTGCGCCTCTTTCCGGGCAGTTTCCAATATAATTTGCGCCGATGGCGTGACATCGAACTCATTTTCTGTGCGAGCAACAATTCTACCAGTTGACCCCTCAACTGCACTTGGCTGCTCTGGCCCCAGATACTCCATTACCTGGTTACGGGCCTTTTCCAAATTTAAGCCCAACTTATTGAGCACAGTTGCGGCCATACCGTCTTTCTCTCTCAACAACGCCAACAAGAGGTGCTCCGTACCAATATAGTTATGACGGAGACGGCGGGCCTCCTCTGCCGCTAATTCCAAGACTCGTTTCGATTTAGGCGTAAGCCGGGGAGTTTCCGATGAGGTATCTGCATTTCCAGCAGGCACTTCGGCTTCGATTTCCTGGCGGACTTTCTGCAACGACACACCCATCTTCTGCAAGACCTGGGCAGCCACCCCCTCGTTCTCGCGCACCAGCCCCAGCAACAGGTGTTCCGTGCCTACATTGCTGCTGTGCATTTTGCCAGCCTCTTCCTGCGCCAATAAAATGATGCGGCGTGCTCGTTCAGTGAATCGTTGCCACATAATACTGCGTCTCCTGGCTGTAAAAGGCTATCAGGCGAGACTCGTAGCGGTCTATTGCCTTTCCCTACGCGCTCAATGCGTGCTGAGTCACGACTTTATATGTTCAGTATGAATCACCGGGGAAGAAATACGCAACTATTCTTTCGGGTGGGGCTGCTTTGCGCGGAGGCAAATGCGGTTCGTTTTAGTTCACCATCCTATCCTGCCCGCCAAACTTTAGACGCATAAGTGACACTAACGCTCCATACTCAAGGTGAGCCGGGGCTATAAAAGCCCCGGCAGGAAGGCAACTATCGTTGCCAAGCGTCCGTTGGACGCCACAGGATAAAGTTCTAATGAGTGTGCCGTCCAGAGGACGGTCGGCTTTAGCCTTCCTGCCGGGGCTTTTATAGCCCCGGCTCACCTTGACACCCTAATTTACTCTATAGCTTTACGTCTCTCACGCCACTGCTGACACAAGTCACGAGCCGCAGTGGGCCAGGTGGGGAATTGGAAAGTAAAGCCAGATTGCAGAAGGCGAGTGGGAATGACACGGCGGCTCTTTAGCACTAGTTCCGTTTCGGTGTGCATGAAAAAGGTGCCGATTTCCAGTATCCACTCGGTGGCAGAGAGACCAAAGGAAGCGCCCCACGCCTTGCGCAAATCGCTCATAAATTGAGCGTTCGGCAGTGGATTGGGTGCCGTGATATTGATGGCACCCTCAAGTTGCTCATGTTCGATAAGCCATTGGATGCTGTGCAGGAAATCCTGGTAGTGAATCCACGACACGTATTGGCGGCCATTGCCTGCCCATCCGCCCAGGCCGCGCCGCACCAGACCCAGTAAGACATCGAACACGCCACCGGCGTCAGGACTCATTACCATAGCCGAGCGCAACTTCACTTTGCGGGTGTGGGGCGTCACCGCTTCGTCCAGGGTCTTTTCCCAGGCTTTAGCCACGTCTATGCTAAAACGCCAGGTATCGGGCACGTTCGGCTCGTCGCCACCTAAGATGCCAGTTAATTCGTCATTCGGAGCATCATACCGGTGAGCATAAATAGCGGCGGTGCTGGCTTGCAGCCACAGGCGCGGTGGATGGGCCGCCTGAGCAATGGCTTCCCCAATGACTCGCGTGGAGTTCACCCGCGATTCCATAATCGCCTGCCGGTTAGCGGCATTGTAGCGGCAGTTGACGCTGCGTCCAGCTAAATTAATGACGACATCCGAGCCTTCGAGATGCGTTGCCCAATCTCCTAAAGTTGCAGCGTCCCAGGTGGCTATCTGCCACGGCTCGTATTGCAAAGGATGGCCTCCCTGACGGCTCAAGACCACCACCTCATGCCCGCTCTTATAGAAGAAATCGGCTAAAAGGCTACCCACCTGGCCAGTGCCGCCGGGAATGATGATTTTCATGATTCAACTGGTATTTGTGCCAGGCGATTAAAATCACGGCAACAACAGCACGAAGTCCGACTGCGCGGACTCAGCATTCAGTATGAAGTTTTCCTCTGAGGGAGCCTGCGAAGGCAGGCTTTGCGCTGTTGTTGCCTGCGGTTTCAACCGCCTGGCTATGTCCCATTAGCTCACAGCCATTAAGACACACCCATAAATTTATCCACAGCCGGAAAGACATTGTTGACGTACAGCGCGAACGCTCTGCCTACTACGATACCGGTCGCCACAGCGCACAGGATGAAGCATAAAATTCCCACAACTCTGGGCGTTGCAATCAGACGATTTTGCACATCGGTTTCATAGTAGGCCGCAGACCGTTCTAACATCTCCACCATTGAACCACTGTAATTCCCAGTGCGCAATAAGCTCAGTGTCATCTCAGAGAAGATGCCCGTTTGGGTCAGCGCAGCAGGAATGGAAAGGTTTTGAGTGCGTGCCAGATGCGCGGCAGCCGCGAACTTCTCGTCCAGCAGCAGGTTACCTGAAATCCCCGCACACGCTTCAAGGGCCGCCGCTGGAACGACCCCGGCACGCGTTAAGAGAGTTAAGGCAGTCAAATAGCGACTGATGGCTAAATCACGCCATAATGCGCCCGTGAAAGGGATCAGCAAGATTAACTGATCCCGCATCCGCCGTCCCGCCTCTGTGCGCATAGCCAGGCGAAAAATTATATAAGCGATTGTTACAGTCAGCACAATCGGCACCAGTTCGCGGATGAGATCGTGGAAGTAACCCCTCAGCCCGGCCCGCAGCATGATAGCCTGCTGTGCCCCCTGGCTTAAGCCCGCATCATGTTTCATCAGTTCATCCAACCCATGCATCATAATGTTGGGCGTGTTTGGCACCAACAAGAGCAAAGGCAGCAAGATATATTTGCTGATGAAAGTCGCCAAAAAGAGCCGCTTATGGAGCGTATGCTCGTTTTCCAATTCAGTTGCTAAGCGGTCAATCACCATGTCGAGCGAACCGCTTACTTCACCAACATAAAGAAAAGTTGCCTCGACACCCGAAAAGATATGCGCGCGCGTTTTCATCCAGGCCGAGAGCCTGCCGCCGCCTTCGACACAAATTTGGGCCTTGCGGGCTGCTTCGCGTAATTCAGGATGGCTCGTCACCTGGGTTAAGTGATGCAGCGCGGCTGCCATGCTCATCCCCGCTTTGATGCAGGTCGCCCACTGGCGAAAAAAGATCATGCGTGCTTTGAGTGGCACCTGCACGGGTGTCTGGGGCGTGGCAGCTACTACGGTTAGCTTTGTCAGGGCCACGCCTCCCTGGGGCATCACAGGAGCCGCCGTTGGAATGTTAGCAGGCGACTTTACAGAGGCATCTTTTAAAACACTGCTCATAGGTTTGCTTCCAGTAAGGTATTAGGCCGGGCCTATAAAAGACCCGGCAGGAAGGCGGTCAAGCCGCCAAGCGTCCGTTGGACGCCACAAGGATAGAGCTATAACAAGTGTTCCGTCCAAAGGACGGTTGGCTTAAGCCTTCCTGCCGGGTCTTTTATAGGCCCGGCCTATCACTTAGGAGCTTACCACGCCTTAAAAGTTCGATTCATAGGCAACTTAAAGCGGCGGGACTTCTACCAATTCACCGACGGTGAGGGGGTTGCGTCGCTGTTCGTCTGGAGAGCGACGATCAATGACCGCGACTTCACGCACTGTTTTCTCTTGAGTCCGCAGAATATCGGCCACCGAGCGCACGCAATCTTGGAGCACAGTGGTGCCACCCGTGAGATTAATCACATTATCATCTTCTGCGAGTGCCGCTAACTCATGAGCGAGGTGGCGCGCCTCACCGAAACCATCCAAGGGATTTTCTAAGACGTGAGTTTCAATTTCACAACGGGAGTAATAAAAGCGTACGGCGTCGAGAGTGGAATTAAGGTTAATAATCGCTTCCGGCGAGGTTACCACAATGACGCGCTGGGGCCGCACCAGCAAAATGGCGGAATAGAGCGTTCCATAAGCTAAACCTAACGGTGTAAATAAAACGGTCATAGCGGCTCTTTGCGATGCCTCGCGCGGCGCAGTGTACCGACCCTCCCCCCCTGCGTCAATAGATTATGATTGTGTTCGGTAGAGATTCAATGGGACTGCATCTCAGCGTTACAATATAGCTACCCGATTAAAATTTAGAAAATAAATTTTGGCAACAGGCGTAGACAGGCACCCATAGTGAGGTTATAATAATCCATTCGTAACGAAAATCAAAATGAGATAGGAGGTTCACCGCATGGAAAAGATGAGCAACGCAACTAACCAACCTAGCCAAAGGGTTCAGCTTAATGGCACCTTTGTCAGACCTGAATCCACCTACAACTTTGCGGTTTACCATTCGCCTCCTGAAAGGGTGTCTTAGGACACTATCAATTCAGTTTCAGAGCCAAGCGCGGATGTCAAACCCATGACATTCGCGCTTTTGTTTTATTTAGGGATTCACTACAAAGACACAAAGGGCACGAAGAGAAGAAAACAAAAAACAGAATACAGCACACAGGTGCTTTCTAACTTGCGGGTATTCTGTTTTCTGTCTACTGTTTTCTCTCCTCTGTGTCTCTGTGGTGAACCAAAAGAGAGATTTATGGACGACAAGATTATTACAGGAAAGATTTTTAAGCAGCATGGCTGGCCGGAGGGCAAGATCATCGGGCTGGCCAAAGGAGCGGCTACGGCTCTGGCCGCGCAGGGAGCCGAGCGTGAGGCTATCTTAGAGCAGTTAGATGCGGTGCGTGCCCAACCGGGACAGTTCCTGGCTGACCCACTGTTGGGCGACTTAGCCCGCGAGTGCCTGCGTCGTGAAACGGTGGAAACCTCACGTATTGATGATGCTTTACGCGACCGTCCGCTCGACTACAAAGTGTGGGGAGCAGGTGGCATTGACCCAGGGGCCGTGCAGCAGATGGAGAATGCGCTACGCTTGCCCGTTGCTGTGGCGGGTGCCCTCATGCCCGATGCCCATGTTGGCTATGGCTTACCTATTGGTGGTGTATTAGCTACGCAAGATGCGGTGATCCCTTATGCTGTGGGCGTGGATATTGCCTGCCGTATGCGCTTATCGCTCTATGATGTTTCGCCGCATGTGTTAGGTCAGCGCAAGGGGCAGTTTGAAAAGTCGCTGGTGGAGCAGACGCAATTCGGCACGGGGGCGAAGTGGAGTGGGGCGGCGCGGCATCAGCATGAAGTACTCGATGACCCGGCCTGGAAAGCGACACGGCTCTTGAAGTCCTTGCAAGCCAAAGCCTACGAGCAGTTGGGCACGTCGGGCACGGGCAACCACTTTGTAGAGTGGGGTGTCTTCGAGCTAAAAGCCGACGCACCTGATCTACAACTTGCGGCGGGGACGTATCTGGCGCTGCTCTCGCACTCTGGTTCGCGCGGCGTGGGCTTTAAGATTGCCAATGAATTTTCCAGGATTGCCCGTGATCTGCATCCGAAGTTGGAGAATTCCGTGCGCCATCTCGCCTGGCTGCCGCTCGATAGTGAAGCCGGGCAAGAGTATTGGCTGTCAATGGAACTGGCGGGCCGTTTTGCCAGTGCCAACCATGCCGTTATTCACCGCCGCGTGGCTGAGGCGTGTGGCGTGAAGGAGATAGCTCATGTGGAGAATCACCACAACTTTGCCTGGCGCGAAACGCTGCCGGATGGCTCGACCGCCATTGTGCATCGCAAGGGCGCAACTCCGGCTGGCGCTGGCGTCTTAGGCGTCATTCCCGGTTCAATGGGCGACCCTGGCTATGTGGTGCGGGGCAAGGGTGTGGTGGAAGCAGTGAACTCTGCTTCGCACGGGGCCGGTCGCAAGATGAGCCGCCGGGGAGCAATGGATTCTATCACTAAAACGATGCGCGACCGCTACTTGCAAGCGCGCGGTGTCACCCTGTTGGGTGGCGGACTGGATGAATCGCCACAGGCTTATAAGGATATTGAGGAGGTCATTGCGGCCCAATCTGATTTAGTGGAGATTATCGGCAAGTTTGCGCCACGCATTGTGCGTATGGCTGAAGAGCCAGGAGATGTTTAGACGGGGTCGTCGCATCTGCGATTATCTTTCGATCAAAATAAAGGCGGAGTATCTGATCAGATACTCCGCCTTTATTTTGTTAAACCGGCACTAATTCATGCTCATTAATGGCGGCCCCGACGAGAGAGTGGTCGTGGCGTTACGCTGATCGTAGGAGCCGGGGTAGGAAAGCCACCAGGTGTGGTTGAAGTCGTCGGGAGCGGCGTCGGATTGGTGATAGGCGTGCCACCAGGTGTCCCGCCCGGCGTCCTGATGGGAGTCGGGAAAAACGTCGCACTCGGTGTCGGTTGAGACGTTGGGAAAGGCGTGCCGCCTGGCGTCCGGCCCGGTGTCGTTGTTGGAAATGGGCTCGAGGTGGGGCCAGTGGTTGGTCTGGGTGTTGGATTACCGCCACCGCCGATGGGAGTTGGAGTGCCACCGCCACCAATGGGTGTCGGATTGCCACCTCCACCACCGGGAGTTGGAGTGCTGCCACCACCGGGCGGTGTGGGTACGCCGCCTTTAGGAGTTGGGGTGCCTCTGCCGCCCGGAGTCCGGCGCGGCGTATTAGTCGGAATAGGCGTAGAAGCCGCATTAATGTTGGTCAAGACTGTGTTTAAGACAGCGTTCGTAGTCTTGCTAAATTGGATGACATCTTTAGCATCGGTCACAGCCCGCGCGGTGGTGGCTGAAGGCGTGCCAATCGAAGCGACCTGCACCGCACGATTGATGTACTCGGTGATATTGCCAAGTCGCAACTGGCTGAGGACAATACCCCGCGCTTGAGCAGCGGCAAAGAGCACCTGCACCGCTGCTGTAGTTTCAGGAGAAATATCCACAATCGGGCCAGTCACAATATTCTCCAGAGTGACACCCGTCGGCCCGCCAGCGCGCACCACTAAAGAGGGCGATGGCCCAACGCCTATCGGTAGGGTCAGGGTATACCCGCCCAGGGAGTCTGTCGTGGTTTGGGCCAAGGTCGTAAAACCGGTACCGTTGTTATTAACCTGCCCCACCGTCACAGGCACGTTGGGCACCGGGGCATAGGCCGGATTAGCCCTGGTAACGATTTTACGGACACTGCTCAGGGTTCGGCCTGGCGCGAAGACGGTGCCCCGCACAGAAAAACCAGGCGTATTATCATTGCCACCCCCGCCTCCGCCACCACAACCGGCCAGCCACATACCGGCCAGGAATGGCCCTGCGACCAAAGCACCAATAAGTCCGCGTAAATTGTTTTGCTGCCACCACCTGATATTCATATCAACATCCTTTCTGCGAGCAAGATTCCACTAAGAATAACCGTCAGAATTGTCTAGCTTCGAGCGCCTTGGTTGTATATCTATGCTGAGGTTAGTTTCAGGTATACAACAATTTGGGATTAAATAAAATTTATTTTAAGAACAGCTACAGCAGGGAACTTCGGAGTGGCTTTGAAGTGAAGCCCCTTACTGTGCAGATAGCGTTCCAATGTTCAGGTGCTTTTCGTTCTCTTGCAGGGTTATTTACCATCTTCTTTGCCACCACACAATACCCTTTATCATTTCTTGAGCAACTTTCATGAGTAGTGCCCAATTACTTGTCGCACCGCGCCCTGGAACACCCGCCACTCGCAGGGCACTACATTTGCAAAATGCCCCCCTCATACCACATTCCAAGTGTTAATTTGGTGATTTAGGGGAGGTCATACAATGCGCAGGACACGGACGTGGGGCAAAACGTTAGGGACAGGCTGGCTTGGGGTCGCTATTTTAGTCGCCTTGGCTGGATGTAACAGCAAGGATCAAGATTTGCCCAGTGCCAATCAGGTGGCGGGTGGTGTAGAAAACGCAGCCACTACAGTCAAAAAAGAAGCCGGGCCTGCGGTGCTCAAGGCTGCCAAAACAGTGGAGAAAGCCGCCGCACCATTAGTTAAAGTCACTGATGAAACAGCTATGACGACTAAGGTTAAAGGGGCAATCATGGCCGATAACACAGTAGATTCCAGCAAAATTAATGTGGATGTTAAGGGCAACGAGGTTATCTTACGGGGTCGCGTGAAGAATGCTGCCCAAAGAGCGCATGTGCAAAATATCGCTAAACATGAAGCGCCCAACTACAAGCTCGTTGATCAATTGCAATTGGAAGGTGCTGCGGTTAAAGTAGTGCCCAAGAAGCCTTAGCCTCTAGCTTAATCGAGTGCGCCTTCATAGAGGTCAAACTTCTCATCACCGGTAATTAACTTATAAGCATCGCGCACCTGGCGGAAACCGTTCTGCATCAGGAACCCCGCGTCGCGCCCGTAGCTTTTAATTCCCAAAACATAAAAGTTAGGTTCCGGGTGCAGTAGCAATTGAGGGTCGCCTACCACGATTTGCCACCGGTCTTGCACCTCTTGCGGTTCGCTCTCGCTCTGATTTACCTCATCTTCTGCATCAGCTTTTGGACGAGGCCGTTTTTCTGCATAGCCTGTGGAAAGACCCACGCCACTATGCGCGTTATTATGGATTAGCTTCTCGGCCAAACGATAAGGCCCATCGGTGGCGGGATGAATATGCGCCTGAACTTCCGACCAGAGGGTGTGATCTGGCCCAAAGCCCGTATGCGCTACCACATTATCGCATTCAATTGTCCACGATTCCGCTGCGACATCCGCAACTGAAGTATCTTGAGTAGCACTCTGCGTCTGTGCTATCGCATCTGGCGTACCAAAGTTGCTGAGCGTGACGCGGAAGTTTTTACCGTTATGCGCAATGGCATCCACCACCGTGCGCGGGTGGAAATCTACGTTGTGTCGTTCAGTCAATTCATTAGCACGCCGGTGTAAGGCATCGCGGTTAGGGTTGGGGTCATCTGGGACAAGAGTATAAGGATAGCCATGAGGTGGCACCTCACGCCGCACGGCCCAGGTGATGCGCGTTTCAGGAAACTCCTCAAACAGATCGGCAATGGCTAAAAGTGTTCCGGCTGCCGAATGGCCACTGCCAACCACAAGGGTATGTCGATTAGCAAAGCGGGCACGCTCCCGGCCTAAAACATCTGGCAAGTGATAATCAATGCGCTTCTGATTAGCGATTTCTCCGATGCAGGGGGCACCGCCGTTGCCTAACCAGTTGGGTGTGCCATAAACACCAGTGGCATCCAGCACCACATCCGCATGATGCACCTTTTCCTGAAACGCGCCGCCCAGCAATAACCGAAAGGGGAAGTCGGCACGACGCGGGTCATTGATAAAGTCACTTTTCAGGCACCGCTCGCGGGTGAGACGCAGCACTTCAGTTTGTGGATAAATGCGCCCCCGTAATGGTTCGAGGGTGGTTAAGCGCAATACATAGTCCGCCAATTCATTGCCGGAGGAAGTCGTTTCTCCATCGGGTAGTTCAAAGCCTCTTTCGGTGAGCAAGCGGCTAGCCAGCGGGCTGCGGTTGCGCTTCCACTCGGTAAAGAACCGGATATGCCCCCACTGGCGCACATTTTCCGCAATGCGCCCTCGTTCATATAAGCGCACATCCAAGCCAGCACAGGCCCCATACAACGCGGCCTCCATGCCAATCGGCCCCCCGCCGATAATGGCGATTCTTTTCTGTTCAGGCATAAATTAATGTAATCTCACGCAGAGAGCGCAAAGAGAGAATTTTAGCCACAGAACCACACAGAAGAACACGGAATTTGGGGTTAGGGTTTAGCGAAACAGCAAAATCAAGGCTGCTATTGTCACCCTGTCACCCCCTCACCTTGTCACCCCTTCTCTTCTTTCTGTGTTCTTCTGTGTGGTTCTGTGGCTAAAATTCTTTGTCGTTAAATCAGCTTTTATTAGTCGCTTGCAGCATTTGCTTTTCGACGCGCGCGAGGTTATTTTTATTGACTGGCTCGGCAGGAAAATCTTGTACCAGGCCACGCCAGGTGTCCAGGGCAATTTGCCAGTCGCCGTGCCGTTCGGCAGCATGGGCCAGGCGACGGCGTAGCATCTGGGAGTCTTCCTCTTTAGGGATGAGTTTCACCGCCTGAACATAAGCGTTTTCGGCTTCGGGTGCTTTCTTCTGCAATTCATATTGCTGACCCGCTTCATCCCACATATCCCAGTTATTAGGATTGGCTTTAATCCCACGCTCTATCAATTGCAGCGCCTCGTCGCCCTTACCCATGCTCCACAGCAGCCACGACGCCACGCTATAACTTTCTACATCGGTAGGATCAAGCGCCTCAATAGCCTTGTGCAAGCCGACAGCGCGTTCATAGTCACCCGCATGAAACGCTTCATCCGACTTGCGCCAGAGATAATCGAGGTTGCTTTCCGGCTGGCCGTTTTGCCCCTCGCCCGACTGCGCGGAGTGCTTGTGGCCCGCTGGCCTGCCGGCGGGGGTGGTCTGGGCGTTGTCAGTGCCGCCAGCAGCAGGGGTGTTTTCCGCACCGGGAGCAACCGCTTGTAACCCTATAATTAACACTCCCAAGGCACAGTAATATCGTAAATGGCGCATAGCATCTCCTGGCAGCAAGTGTGCCGCTTCACATTCAGATTGTAACTAACACATCCCCAACGTTTTACACGAACACGCGCTCCAATAACGCTTTAGACAAGCGCACGCCTTCGCCGTCGTCACCGGGGCCTTCAAACTCGATAGCCAGGCGACCATCAAAGTTGCACTCCTGAAAGATATTCCTAATGCGTCCAGTGTCTATTTTGGTGTCGTGGCCGTGCGCGTCGAACTCCCAGAATTTCGCATGACAGGCAGCGGCATAAGGGACTACTTTTGAGAGGGCATCATAGCGAATTTCAGCGGCAAAATTGCCAAAATCTGGGAGCGTGCGGCAGAAAGGCGAATTGACGCGCTCCATCACGGCCACAATCGGCTCTGGCGTCTGGGATAAGCCACCATGATTCTCAATACAGACCATGATGCCAAGGGATTCACCCGCCTGCGCCAATTGCTGGAAGGAATCCGCGCAACGCTCAATCTCCGCCTCATCCGGCTGCACGTTGCCCCCCGTATTGAAGCGAATATAACTCAGCCCCAGGTGCTTACCGATGGGCAAATACGCTTTACAGGCCGCAATGTTAGCGGCACGCTCGGCTCCATCTGCGGTGCATAAAGAACCAGTGCCATCCACCGCCATGCCCCACAAAGCCACACCCGCTGCGTCGGCGTTACGTTTCAGTTCGTCTAAATAGGCAGATTCCTGGCTGGCAAAGAATGGGCTATTTAACTCTATCGCCTCAAAACCCCATTCTTCTTTCGCCACACGCGGGTAATCCAAAAGTTGTAACGGAGCCTCCGCCCGCCGAAAGCGACGATTGATGCTCCACCCCGCTAATCCTAGCTGCATTTCATGCTCCTCGAGGATTCACACAAAGACACAAAGGACACAAAGAAGGCAACAGGAAACAGCATACAGCACACGATTGTATGGTAGCTACTACGTTTTCTGTTTCCTGTTTTCCATATTCTTCTCTTTGTGCTCTTTGTGTCTTTGTGGTGAATTCAAATATTTCTCGTTTCTGCGATGATATAAGGCGTTTTGCCCTGCGATTCGTGGTAGGTGCGCATATTCATTTCTGCCAATAGTCCCAGCATGATGAACTGCATTCCTACCATAAAAAGCAGGATACCGATGTAAAACAAGGGATTACGGTTGATGTGAACATTATGATGGAGAAACAACCGTTCACCAATAGCCATCAGCCACAGCACAGTGCCGATGCCAAAGGCCCAGAGACCAGCCCCACCAAAAAAGTAAATCGGCTTGTTGCCATAGCCACCCAGGAACTTCACGACTAATAAGTCCAGGGCCACGCGATAGGCGCGTCCGATGCCATATTTACTTTTTCCGGCAGCGCGGGGGTGATGATTCACAGGAATCTCAGTGACACGCGCCCCCACCATTGCGGCATAGGCCGGAATGAAGCGGTGCATTTCACCGTAAAGATTGACCTCCTTGATAACATCAGCCCGATAAGCTTTCAAGGAGCAGCCATAATCATGTAGGGCCACGCCCGTCACCCGCGAGATTAAGCCATTGGCCAAACGCGACGGAATGCGCCGAATGATGTCATCCTTGCGATTCTTGCGCCAACCCGATACCACATCAAAGCCTTCGTCCAGTTTAGCCAGCAGGTGCGGAATGTCCGCCGGGTCGTTCTGCAAATCAGCATCCATTGGGATAATAACCTTGCCCGCCGCGCATTTCATGCCAGCAGCCATTGCCGCCGTTTGTCCAAAATTACGGCGGAAGCGAATGAGTTTGACACGCTCGTCCTGTTCTGCAATAGTCGTCAGTAATTCAAACGAGCGGTCACGGCTGCCATCATCCACATAGAGAATCTCGTAAGACAAGCCTAATGCCTTGAGAGACTGATCTAATTTATGATGTAATGGCTCAACGTTCTCTTCTTCATTATAGACTGGCACCACTACGGAAACCTCTGGCACTTGCGGGACAGTATCGTTGACTACTTCAGTTCCCGGCTCAGAAATCACGGGAGCCACTGAATTCCCATTGCTGTAGGAGGTATGTGTGGGGATTAAGTGCGTAGCGATACTCTGGCCCCCACCGCTGGGGTCAGGGGTTACAGACGATGCAGAGGAAGAGGTTTGCTCCACTTCGTGGAGTATAAAGAATAGATCAAGATGCAGCAATTGAGGAGCGACCCTACCTTAAACTTCTAAGGGTGGCTGCCCTTCAACTGGAATAGCTTCAATCACTTTATCTTGTGTTGCTTCATGGACGTAGTAAATTAGGCGTGTCAGCCCCCGCGCCCCCAATAATAATGCCAAGCCAATAACAATTTGCATGGTTGAGGCTAAAATTTCTCCTGGCATTGTAATTTGCATTGGTATCCGCATTGCCCCTAACCGCTGATTAAAGTAGTACTGCATTATAGACGAGCCTAGACGGGGTAATCCTTGTGCTAAGGATAACATTCCTATGACTGCAAACGCCATCATTTGAATGTCGCTACTTCGCAAGTGTCCAGTTCCAGCCATCTCGTATCCTTCTTTAACCATCACATTGCCTAAGCCATCTGCAAATATCCATAGCCCTATACCAAAAAGCGCCTGCATTGAAAATGGAATACCGTAAACCAACAAGGGCCACGAAACAGACAATGACCAAGGCAACTTAGAAGGATTACTGAGCATAGAAGATAAAACGAAGGAGCTTATGACCTGTTGGACAGTTCCCCAAAGGATTCCAAAAGCACTAATAATAGCGTAGAGGGCTAAAACCCTGCACGCCAGAGAAGCGACTTCGTGTTTTGTCACTTTGGCCTCCGCATAACTTCATCTGTACTCAAGCTAAACCATGATTTCCTGTTGATACCAGTTCCAGAAGTTGCTCAAGCCAGTTTCCAAGGTAGTGGATGGGTTATAGCCTAATAATTCGCGCGCTTTGCTGATGTCGGCGTGGGTGCGCAGTGGCTCACCGCGTGGCGCGGGCTTTTCTTCGATGATAGCTTTTAGTCCTGTCACTTGCTGCAAAACATCCATGAAGTGGCACATTTCAATTGGCTTAGAATTACCCAAATTGAAAATCTCGTAAGGCCGCGCCACCTCCAGAGCTGCCATCACACCCGGCACAAAATCACCGACATAGGTATAGTCACGGTAAATCTCGCGGCCCCCATTAAAGAGCGTGATTGGTTTACCCTGTCGCATGGCTGTGACGAAGAGATGGGGAGTCATATCAGGCCGCCCCCGCGGGCCAAAGACGGTAAAGGGTCGCACCACGGTCGTCGGCACCCCATAAAGATAATGATAGGTGTAAGCCATCACCTCAGAGGCTTTTTTCGTTGCACCGTAAGGCGAAAGGGGCCGATTGGCTGGGTCATCTTCCTGAAATGGCACGCGCTCCGGGATGCCATAGACCGAGGACGTAGAAGCTAAAACCACAGCTTTAACTCCATGTAAACGGGCGTTATCCAGAACATTGACGGTGCCATCAATATTGACTGCCGCATAGAGCCAGGGCTGTTCGATGGAACGGCGGGGGCCTGCCATCGCCGCGAAATGCGCCACATGAGTTGGCTGCACCGCCTTGAAAACCCCTCCCAGTGCCGCGTGGTCACGGATGTCTACTTCATGGCAGGAATAATTCGGGTTTTGAAGAGCAGTGGCAATATTGCGACGCTTGCGGTCGGGCGTGTAATAGTCGTTGAAATTATCTACGCAAGCCACCCGGTCGCCGCGTGCCAGCAGAGCTTCACACAGATGCGAGCCAATGAAACCCGCCCCGCCGGTGACGAGATAAGTGTTCATAGAGAGGAGTTGTGGAACGAGGATTGAGGATAGAAGATCGCGGATCGTAACAGTCCGTTTATCCTGCTATTCTCGATTTTCTATCCTCGATCCTCATTTAGCCGTGATTCTCGTTCTGCTTGTGCCACTCCACCGTGCGCTGCACGCCTTCACGGAAAGCAACTTGTGGCTCCCAACCCAACACCTCTTTAGCGTGCGAGTTATCCAGGCAGATGTTATGCACCTCGCCGGGGCGTTCGGGCAGCAATTCCGGTTCAGCGGGGCCAGTGCCAACCGCAGCCCGCACCGCGTCAAAAACTTCACGGGTCGAGGTCTCAACTCCGGTGCCAATATTAATGATATCGTTATCGCCGCGTTTAAGGGCGGCACGATTGGCCTCTACCACATCGCCAACGAATACATAGTCGCGTGTCATGCTCCCATCGCCGAAGATTTTACAGGGCTTGTTGTCTAAGAGTAGCCCCGCGAAGATAGCCACCACGCCAGCCTCGCCATGCGCCGTCTGGCGGGGGCCATAAACGTTGGCATAACGCAACGCGACAGGTGTTATCGGATGCAACTGCGACCAGATACGCATGTAGTGCTCGAAGGTGAACTTGGTTAAGCCATACGGCGATTCCGGGGCCACAGGATGATCTTCCGTGACGGGCAAAAACTGCGGCTCACCATAAACCGCGCCACCCGATGACGCAAAGATGATACGATGTGCCCCAACCCGCGCGCCATGCAGCAGCACATTAAGCGCACCGCTGATATTCACCGAAGCGTCATACACCGGATCGGAAACGGCCTTGCGCACATCGAGTTGCGCCGCATGATGCGAAATGACTTCCGGCTTGAACTCATCGCATATCTGCGCGACCCGGTCGGCATCGCGGATGTCACACTCGTAGAATTTCGCTTGAGCATTGACATTTTCTCGAAAGCCCGTCACTAAATCATCAATGATCGCTACTTCATGCCCATCTTGAAGGTAGGCATCGGTAACATTCGAGGCAATAAATCCGGCTCCGCCACTAATCAGAATTTTCATAAAGTTTCGTCGTCCGTTGAATTTTAATCTTGAAACTTGCTAAAGTGCTATTGCCGCTTGGTTTACGGTACTATGTCGCTTTTGTCAATAAAGCGCACTGTGAAAGGTAATGGGTAAACAGCTTTCTAGATCGCTCTCCCACGTTTACCCACTGACCTGACCTCTCTTGTTCCACGGTCGCTCCTATGGGAAAATGTGACGCGGTTCAATTCGTCATAACTTAAAATATTGCAACCGTTTCTCAAGGAGCAAATGATAATGGCAACGACAGTCCTATTCAAAGGCCAGCCCGTTGAACTCAGTGGCGAACTGCCACAAGTTGGTCAACCAGCACCCAACTTTCAACTTCCTGCCAGCGATGGCAGCCAGGTCTCGCTGCAAGATTCCGCAGGCAAAGTTCGCATTTTATCTGTAGTGCCCAGTATTGATACCTCCGTCTGCGCTATTGAAACGGCAAGGTTCAACAAAGAGTTGGACAACCTGCCGGATTCAGTTGTTGGCTATACAGTTAGCATAGACACGCCTTTCGCCCAGAAACGCTGGTGTGGCATCGAAGGCGTCGAAAAGATGAAGCTATTAAGTGATTTCAAAGGCCAAAAGTTTAGCCACGATTATGGTCTTTATTTAGAGGAAGTGGGCCTTCCCGCGCGTTGTGTCTTTGTCATTGACAAAGATGGGAAAATTGCCTACACGCAACTCGTGCCGAACGTTGGCCAGGAGCCTGATTACCAGGAAGTGCTTGATAAAGCCCGTGCATTAGCTGGCGCTTAATTGTAAGGCTTAAAATTAGTTTCCCACGCCAGAAGTCGAAAGACGCTGCCCTGCCCGGTGCAGCGGCTTTTGGCTACTTGGCTCAACATGGCGCAAGATTTGCCAGAATACAAAAATAAAAACAGAATAGCGAGGTGTTCGCATGGGCTTAGTTGATTTTCTCTTGCTGCTTGTTGTGGCGGCTATTATAGGGGCCATAGGAGAAGCCATTGCCGGTTATTCGGCGGGCGGCTGTGCCATGAGTGCAGTTATTGGCTTCATTGGCGCAATGATTGGTGGCTGGCTGGAAAAGAGTATTCCGATCTTGCCGCGCAACGTCATTCATGTTTCAGGACATTCATTTCCCATCGTGGGTTCGATCCTCGGTGCAGCTTTATTCGTGTTTATCCTGCGTCTGATTCTAGGTCGGCGGGCCGTGGCTTAGTCGCAAGCTGAATTGGCTGTCGTTTCAGCCCTGGGCGTGCAAGTTTTCGGCGACTAAGGCGCGCAGACGTTCCGGGTCAAACGGCTTGGAGAGGACTGGTCGCGCCGCTTTTTGCAGGAAAGTTTGGGTGGATTTGGAAACTGTGTCACCCGTGACAAATACGACGCGGGGTAGCAAGTCAGGGCGTGTCGTCTGCAAAATCTCAAAAAAAGTCGGGCCTCCGACAGCGGGCATTCGCACATCGCTGATAATAAGATCAAAATCCTGAATTTGCAATAACGCTAAAGCCTCCGCACCATTAAATGCCGGGGTGACTTCATGGCCGTCTTGCATCAGAATCTCGGTAATTAGCGTCACCACCGGTTCTTCATCATCTACAACGAGGATGTGGCTGCCTAACGTGCTAACGGTAGTCGCTTCCGATGCTGGCTCCTGAGTGGGTGCCGGATTCTCTCCTTCTTGGGCAGCGGGTAATTCGACGATGAAAGATGCCCCATGCCCCAGCCGACTTTCGGCCCAGATACGCCCGTTATGGTTGGATATAATGCCGAGGGAAATGCTCATGCCTAAGCCAGTGCCCTGGCCAGTGGGCTTGGTCGTAAAAAAGGGATCAAAGACGCGCCGCAAATGCTCTGCGGTGATACCTGGCCCATTATCTGTAATGGTGATGCGAATGCCATCCAAGCCATTAAAATGCGCGGGAGCGACCGTTGTAGAGATGCGGATGGTGCCCTCGCTGCGCCACTGCTGAATCGCCTGGGCACCGTTGTTAATGATATTTAAGAACACCTGTTGCAACTGGAAAGGATCGCCCCACACGGCGGGCAGATTATCGCCATATTCTGTCACCACTTCGATATTATCGGCCTGCAACTGATAGGCGCGCATCCGCAGAATGGTGCCGATGACCTCGTTAATGTCGAGTTGCGCCTTCTGTGGCTCGGAGCGGCGCGCAAAAGCCAGTAAGTTCTGGACAATACGCGAGGCGCGCACCGATTCCTGATGAATCATATTAATACGCCGCTGCACATGCGCTGGCATTCCGGTGTCTTCTTCCAATAGCTGCGCATACCCCACAACAGTCGTTAAGGGGTTATTAAGCTCATGCGCTACGCCGCTGACGAGTTCTCCCAGTGCCGCCAGTTTTTCCGATTGCACCAGTTGCTCCTGCAAATGACGCTGTTCCGTCACTTCGCGCACAATGCAAACGCGCCGCGCCGCCTCGCTGCCGCCATCGGCAGAACTTACGCTGCCCTGCCGCCAACTGATGCTACTGGCGGAGCGGGGCGCGAAACTGGCTTCGACAAAAACTCGCTCTGGAATGCCAAAACGAAATTCGGTGGTCTGTAAATCGAGGTCTTCCGGCCCGTGATCGGCCCGCTCCCAGGGGCGTAAGACCTGGTATTCGGGTAAGCGAGCGTGCAAGTCTTCTCGCGTTTGGCCCAAAATACGGGTAATCTTTAAGCCCAGCATATCGGCCAGGGCACGGTTAGCACGAATAATGACGCCATCCACGCAGATATAGACCCCATCCACCATGCCATCAAAGGTCAGTTCCCATTCTCGCTTGGCACGCTGCAACTGCTCAAAGCGGCGCGTGCGGTCAATGGCCAGCACTGCGTGCTCGCAGAGCATCAATAACAGGCGTTCGGTGCGACTATCTAAATCCTCTGGCAGATGCAGCCGCAAGGTGCCGATGATATGATCGCCCAGCGTCAAGGGCACCGCGGTTTGTTGGGCTTCATCTTCCTCTAAATGAGCAGCATTGGGTTCGCCATTATGCTGAATGGCATAGCTATAAGCCGTGCCGCCCGGCACCCCACTGGCGTCATCTTTTTTTAAGGTGACAGTGCCATGTGTCGCGCCCGCCAGAGCGACCGCATTATCAATGGCCGCCTGCAATACCCCTTGCAGCGTTGGGGCCGAAGCCAGGGTCAGCAGGGCTTGATTCAATGTTTCAAAATCATTCTCACCGAAAGTCGGAGTCTCAGTTATCATGGCTTTGGGTTGTGCATGGGGCAAATCTTGCATGGCTGGTTTGGCTTTTCTTTTGCGCGTATAGCGCGCTAGAATATTCTATTGACCGAAGTTGCTGCTTGATAACTTGTCATTTCGAGTGGAGCGACCGAAGGGAGCGCAGTCGAGAAATCTTACTATAAACTTTATAAACATCCCTGTAAAGATTCCTCGACTCCGCTTGGAATGACGCCGCCACAAATAGATCGTAACATGAGGTACGTTAATCTCAGACCGCATTTCTTTCTTGGGACTGGCTGGCTGGCTCAACTTTCTCCAGCTTTTCATCACGCATTGGCTGAAAACGAGTTTGGCCCATCCAAGGCTGAAGTTGAATATGGCCCAGCCAATCCTTAACTGTAGGAATCCAGCCTAAGTCATCACGTACATGCTGCTCCCCAATGGTGCGTACGGGCACCTGCCGTCCATCGCTGTTCTCAATAACAACTCCGAAAATCCGTTCGCATAAAAAAATGCCCTCGGTATGATGGCGCAAGGCGCGGTGCCGAATATCCGCCATGAAAGCCTTCGACTCATCAAACCAACTGTGAATAGTGATGTAGTCTTCTGGTTTACCACCAAATAACCGCGTCGAGCGAACGGCGTGATGCCAGGGATGCGCCATAATTCACTTTGTTTCCTGTTCATCTTCCGGCTCATCCATAATTTCACCGGTTTGGAAATCAGCCTTAAAAGAGCCATGCATGGAATAGTCGCCGGTGCCATAACCCTCCCCCAAGAGGAGCGTGGCCAACTCATTGGCAAAATCGTCGAGGTAGCTTTTGGCACGCTCTACAGGAGGTAAGTTTGCGTAGTAGGAACGTAGGTGCTCAGGAATAACAGGCGAAGTTTGTGCTGATTCAGCATCCGCCAGTTGCGCCGCTAACTCCTGCGCACTGAGGCTCTGGCTGCCCACAAAAGCTTCTCCGAAATAGGCAAAGCCTTCATCACCGCCACCATCGTACTGGCAGCGCACGGCTATCACTCCCATGCCTTGTAACATCTCACAGACGAACTGGGAAACTTCATCCAGTTGCCCCGGTGTGAATTGCGCCTGGGCAGGCTGATAAGAATGCATCTGGCCGTCTGTGCCATGCTCAAAACCTGCTGTCTGTGCAGCGATGTCACCGCCGGCGTCCCCGGCCATCTCGCGCCATTCATCATACGTTTCTTCATCAATGCTGAAGTAAGGCATACTTTCAATCCTCCCGACAGATGCACGCTGTTAGGCTAACAAGAACTAACACCTAACTTCTCATTCCGCCAAGCATTTAAGCACAAGTTCATTAAACTGTTGTGGATGCTCCACATGGGGCAGCAGCATGGCTTCATCTATAATGGACAGCCGCGCATCAGGTTTGAGGGCCAGCCATTCGGGAGCGGTGTCGAGACCATTCAACATGGCGTTACGGCCCCAGACTAAGAGAGCAGGAATTTCCAGGCGGCTCCAACTTTCTCGCCAGTCAATATCCAAGAGACCACCCAATAGCCAGGACAGGCCATATTTCGAGCCGTTTTGATGCGCCGCCACATGGTAGCGCCGGACTAAAGATTCATCTACCCGTGACTTATCGAAGTACAGTTGGTGGCAAGCAAACCTCTGGATATTCTGGCGCGATGCAATGAAATTATAAAAGGCAGCGCCGACCACTGGCCAGCGCAACAGGCGATAGATCATCTCCTGGGGCCACTCAAAAGCCATCGCCTTGCCTGCCGACGCTTGCTCTGCCGGGCAAACCAGAATCAACTTTTGAATCAGCTTAGGCGCCCGTCGCGCCGCTTCGACAGCAAAGGCACAACTCTGGCTGGAAGCAATCACAGCACAGGGTTCAGCAATAATGTCTTCCACAAAGTATTGCACCTGTTCGATGAATTCCTCTGCCCAACATGGTTCATCAGGTTTATCGGAAAGTCCCCAGCCTATAAAGTCGAGGGCATAAACCGTATGTTGTTGCGCCAGTGCCCGGAAATTATGCTCCCATTCCATCATGGAATTCCCGGCTCCCAGCCCATGCAGCAACAACACCGGAGAACCGGTGCCACTGACGGTATAAGCGAGATCGCCGTGGCGTGTTGGGTAGCGATTAAAGGTGCCGCCCAACTCGTTATCCAATGGCGGCGTGCGCAGCGAGATAATAGCGTTAGTCGCCGCCATTGCCCCTAAAGCCACACCGGTAATTTTGGCTACGGTTTTCAACGCGCCCCAGGTGCCCGCGCCGTGCCCATTACAGTCTTTGGCCAAGGCCAGTTCGCCTGGCGTGTCATGATCCGCTTCAATCAGCGTAGAATTATATTTCATTAATAGCTCGCAGTTCTTCTTTCGATTGCGCTTCGGTTAGTTTGGAATATGGCGCGTCTGTATGCTACAATGAAGCCAATCAAGAAAATCCTCACCTCTGTTGTTAAAGATAGCAAACCTAGCTCATAACGTGGAACTTATGCTGATAATTTCTTGATAGTCCACCCGGAGCCATAAAGAGTTAATCAAAGGAGGCGGCATTATTTTTGCGAATAGGGCGACTCAGGAGTGAGTATTGTATCCATCTACTAAGTCGTGCCCTGTCTACTTTGCTTTGGGCAGATAATTCAAATTTTGAAATCACTAGCAGAACTGTGTCAAGACGAATCTCGTTAGACGCAACGAATTGTCTTGTGTGGATGGACACCTTAATTAATGGGAGAGAAGAAATGATGACAGGCCGCTTGAAACACAAAGCTTTTGTACGTCCCACCACGCTGTTTTTAACGACTGCCCTAACGTTGCCGCCACTTTTAGCCGGTTGTGGCAGTGGCAATAGCGCCGGTTCTGGTTCTCCCCCGCCGCCGCCAGTTGACGATACACGCGGTGGGACAGTGGCAGCTCAGGCTCCAGCCGCAGCCCCTCAAAAGCACGGTCTCAGTAACAAGCAAAAAGTGGTGCTGCTCGTCGGGGCGGCTGCGCTATATTACATGTATCGGCAGCATCAGAAGAAGGCGCAGGCACAGGGCCAGAACATCCAGTATTATCGTTCCAAGAATGGACGCATCTATTATCGTGACCCTCAAACGCACCAGGCGCATTGGGTAACCCCACCAGCCAATGGTATTGAAGTACCACAGTCTGAAGCGGGAGATTATCAGGGAATACAGGGTTATGACCGCAGCACAACAGGCCGCGATGTTGGCACTTTGTTCCCAGCCGCCCCCGCCGGAGCCGGTGGGTAATCGCCTTCTATCTGGAGCAAAGATTTGCTGCAATCTACCGATGTAAGATAAACAAAGGAGACTATAATGGGACTCTTAGATGCGCTTCTAGGCCAGGTCCAAAACGCTATTCTCAACCACACAGACGAGCAAAATCAAAATCCCACCCAAGCCTACAATGCCGCCCCGTTACTGGGTACCATTCAAAACTTGTTTGGCCAGCACGAGGAGAACCTTAATTCGCAGTTTGGCAATGTCCAGTCTTCCAGCCAAGACCCTTATGGCGATCCTGCCGATCAGGGAGGCGGATTCGGTAACGTCCGTTCAGCCAGTGAAGACCCCTATGGTGATCCTGCTGACCAGCAGTAACACAAAACTCGTTGAACAAGGTTAAATAAAAGGCAGAAGCATGAAACGCTTCTGCCTTTTATTTGTATCTGACGGAAGCGGAATTACATCAGGCCACATCTACAATAGCTTTGACGCAACTCTCACGATTGGCCACCACGTATTCAAAGGCCGTGGGCACTTCCGCCAGAGAAAACCGCTTGGAGATGAGGGGCTTTACATTCACTTTGCCTGAAGCTAAAAGATTCACACCAGTCGGGAAGGTATTGTTATAGCGGAAGATGGGGCGGAGTTTAATTTCGCGGACAATTAAATCACTCACGTTGATGGTTGCAGTGTCACCAGGCGGTAAACCGATTAATACTACTGTAGCACCAGGACGCGCTGCTGCAATACCCGCGTTGAGGGCGGCTGGATGACCTGCCGCTTCAATGCAAACATCCGCGCCGCGACCTTCGGTAAGAGAATGAGCTACTTCTTTTAGCTCCTCCGCATTGCCCTGTACCACATGCGTGGCACCAATCTCCTGAGCCACTTTCAAACGGGCGGCCACCACATCACTGATAATCACATTGGCTGCGCCAGCCGCTTTTGCGGTTAGCAGATTCATTAACCCGATGGGGCCAGCCCCCGTGATGACGACCGTATCACCCATGACAATCGGCGCAACCCGCGAAGCATAAATGCCGGTGGACATCGGCTCCACCATCGCGCCTTCTTCTAACGACACATTATCCGGCAGCTTAAAGCAAAAATTCGCCGGATGGTTCACATAATCGCAAAAGGAGCCGTGATCGGGCGGCGTGGCAAAGAAGAAGATGTCAGGGCACAGATTATACTCGCCCCGCTTCATATAATAGTGTGAAATGGCATTAGAAAGGCGCGGCACGCCCGGCTCAATGCACACCCGGTTACCCGGTTGAAGGTGGGTCACATTAGCCCCAACTTCGACCACGGTACCCGCACACTCATGTCCTAAGATCATCGGCTCGCGCACTATGAAATCTCCAATACGACCATTCTCCCAGTAATGCACGTCCGAGCCGCAAATGCCGACTTTGTTAATCTGAATGCGCGCCTCGTCCGCCCCCGGCGCACCGGGCGCAGCGACTTCTTCTACGCGTAAATCGCCCACTCCATGCAAAACCGCAGCCTGCATTGTTCCATTGTTCATACTATTGTCCTCCAAACATATTCAACACAAAGGGCACAAAGATTACACAGAGTTCACAAAGTAATGTTTTGTAAGTGCTGAAGCCATCTTTCATACAGGCTCAAATCTTTGTGCCCTTTGTGTTAAAAATAAAATCAATGCACTCTACGCTGACGCCACTGGTCTATAGCGACCGAAGCGATAACCAGAGCGCCAATGTAAACCATCTGTAAGAATGGGTCTACATCTAACAGGTTCGATCCATTCCGCAATACCGCCACCAGCAACGCGCCAATCAGCGTGCCTGCGATAGTGCCTTCACCACCCAGCAGGGAGCCACCACCAATGACCACAGCAGCAATGGCATCAAGGGGATAATCGGTTCCCGCATTCGGTTGCGCGGAGGTGGCACGCGATACTTCGATCATGGCAGCTAACCCCGTCAGGGCACCGGCGAGGGTATAGACGAAGAAGATAACCTTACGGGCATCTACCCCGGCAAATCGCGCCGCCTGCGGATTGCCACCCACAGCATAAATCGAACGTCCTACAACCGTATGGCGCAAGATGAGATAACACACGAACGCACACACTAAAATAAGCCAGAGAGGGACGGGCAAGCCCAACAAGTTACCATTGCCCAGTGTTTGAATCCCCGCCGTCACTACATCAATCGAGCGCCCGGAGCCACGAATATAGGCCAGTCCTCGTGCCATACCCATCGTGCCGAGCGTGGCGATAAAGGGGGGCAGCTTAAAGATGCCAACTAATAAAGCATTGAATGCGCCCCATGCTGCTCCCAGAGCAATGCCAGATAGAATACCGGCGAGGAGAGAAAAGCCATGTCCTCCTTGATCCGCAGGTAGCATCAGCCAGGCCGCCCCGACGGCGCTAAAAGCCGCCACACTGCCCACGCTCAGGTCAACACCGCCCGAAATAATCACGAGGGTCGCGCCAAACGCGATGAGGATAATAACCGAGTATTGGCGGGCGATATTAAAGAGGTTATCTAGGGTGCGAAACTGAGGCGACCGGATGGAAAAATAAATCGCCAGCACCAGTAACCCGGCCAGGGGCAGCAGACGGCGCAGCAAAGTCGCAGCAGAAGAGGAAGACATAGTTAAGGGCAATTCTTAAATAGGAGTTTGGCGCTACTGCAATAACTTCTTGCTATCTGGGTCGTTCATGTTGGCCTTGGTGATGAGTTTGACACCGGTATCAATGCGCGGCTCAACCTTTTTACCGCCTTTGTTATCTACAATCGCCTTGACGCCCTCAAAGCCCATTTTATAAGGATTCTGCACCACAAGTGAATCAATGTCGCCCTTAGTTAATCCCTCTGTCAAGGTCGGAGCGGAGTCAAAGCCGACAATCTTTACCTTGCCCGTTAATTGGCGGTTGCGCACGGCGTTTAAGGCCCCAACCGCAGAAGTTTCATTCGGGCCAAAGATAGCCACGATGTCGGGGTGCCCGGTGAGCATATCCTGCGCCACGTTCATGCTGATGGTGCGGTCAGACTGCCCATACTGCGAGCGGATGACATGTATATTGGGGAATTTCTTTTTAACCGTGTCCTCGAAACCCTTTTCGCGGTCTTCGGTGGATTGCGAGTTTGCCTGCACAGGCACCATGCCGACATTACCCTTGCCGCCTGTAATCTGCCCCATACGTTCGCCCGCTAATTCGCCACCGTGATAATTGTTGGTCGCCACGAAAGAAATGCGATTTTTGGTCTGGGCATCGCTATCGAAAATGACTAATGGAATTTTAGCGGCGGCAGCCTTATCAATCACTGGCACAAGGGCCGTGCGATCAATGGGGGCCACGACGATGCCATCCACTTTTTTGGTGACAGCATCTTCGACAATCTGAATCTCCTGCTGCACACCGTTACCTTCTTCCGAAGGGCCATTCCAGATAATATCAGCGCCAAATTGCTTGCCCGCATCTTCGGCCCCTTTCTTAACCGCCTGCCAGTAGACATGGGTCAAGCCTTTGGGAATCACCTCAACGCGCAACTTGCCGCCCCCCGCGCCTGCCCCGGTGCTTGCATTAGTACTGGAGCTTGCATTGTCAGTTGCGCCGTTGCTCGTTGTAGTTGTAGTGCTGCTCTGCGCCGTGGTCGTGGTGGAATTGGTCGTGCTATTATCGGTACCGGATGAGCCACAGCCCGCTAACAGCATAGCTCCGCTGATTGCACCTGTTGATAATGCCGTCCAGAGAAAACGTTTCATGTTGTTCCTTTGCCCTTTAGGTTTCCTGGGGTTTCGGAAGGTTATTATAACAATGCCTTCTATCTTGTGGGGTAAATAAAGCCGCACTCGTTGCTTAACCTCGCAAAGCGCATCGGCATTTTGGCTACACTACAACCGAAAGCAAACCCATAATGACCAGTTCTGATTCGCTCATCAGCAGCATCTATGACCCGGCCAGCGCAGCGGCAACCCGCACCCTGCTGGCTGAACTGGGCGCAGCACCAAACCGCACTCTGGGCCAGAACTTCCTGATTAACCGGGGTGTGCTGGATCGTATCGTGGAAACTGCCTCTGTCAGTGCCGAAGATGCCGTGCTGGAAGTCGGCCCCGGTTTAGGTGCCCTGACTTGCCGTTTAGTCAGTCGTGCCGGGCAAGTGGCCGCTATCGAAAAAGATGCTCAGTTCATCAGTCTCCTCCAGCGCCATTTACCAGCACCTAACTTTCATCTGGTGCCAGGGGATGCCCTGCAAGTTGCTTGGAGCGACTTGCACCTACCAGAAACTCATGTAAAAGTGGTAGCCAACCTGCCGTACTTTATCTCCAAACCAATGCTGCGCCGTTTATTGGAAGATTGGCGTCCGCACCTGCAAAGTGCCACCTTAACCGTGCAACGCGAAGTCGCTGATCGTATTGCAGCACCGCCGAATACCTCCGCTTACGGCCCAATGGCGATTATGACACAGCTTTATGCCTCAGCGCGGCGCGTCTTCGACATCAGCCCCGGTTCGTTCTTGCCACCACCCGCTGTGACCTCCTCCGTAGTGCATATTCAAATCAAGCCCGCGCCCAGCGTGCATCTCGAAGACGAGCGAGTCTTCTGGAATGTGGTGCGAGTTGCTTTCGGCCAGCGACGCAAGCAACTCGGTAAAGTGCTGCAAAGCATCATTAGCGATAAAACCGCGCTAGCTTCTATTTTGGAGACACAAAGCATTAACCCGCAACGGCGCGGTGAAACCCTCAACCTGGAAGAATTCGCACGCCTCTCTAACTACCTGGCTACGCTTAAAAGTGAATTTTAGCCACAGAACCACACGGAAGGACACGGAAAGAGAAGAGGATGGAGGATAGAAGATAGAGGATCGCAAGAGCCATGCAGAGGCCAGTTATCCTCTGAGTACAGTAGCTATCCTCGATCTTCCATCTTCTATCCTCGTTTGCCATGTGCTTCTGTGGCTAAAATAAAATCATGTTAATTTGTCGTTCGTCGGCTAAGGTAAATCTCACCCTTGACGTGCTATCGCGGCGTAGTGATGGTTATCATGAATTGCAAAGTGTCGTGCATACCATTGGGTTGTGGGACATCCTGACCTTTGAGTTCAACTCAACGCCAGGACTTTCCCTGCGCTGCAATGACCCCCAATTGGAAAATGATAGCAACCTCTGTTTAAAAGCGGCGCGTGCCTGGCAAGAAGTAGCGGGCCGGGGTGGAACTCAATATTTCGATGGTGTTCGCATCACTCTGGAGAAGCACATCCCCTCCGGCGCGGGGTTAGGGGGTGGCAGCGGCAATGCAGCCGCGACTTTGTTGTCGCTAAATCATAAGTTTGATAATCCCCTGAGTGATGCAGAGTTACTGCGTTTAGCGACTTCTCTGGGGGCCGATGTGCCGTTGTTTGTGCGTGGTGGTTGCGTCCTGATGGAAGGCATTGGCGATCAGTTGACGCCTTTGCCAGCGCTGGATGGCTGGTTAGTCGTCCTCAAACCTCCCATTGGCTTTAGCACCCCTGAAATTTACCGGCAATGGGACGAACACGGCTACGTCTCAGCACGCGGCACCCAAGTCATGCAAGCGGCTCTTCAAGCGCACGATTTAAAGCAAGTGGCTAACGCCTTGCAGAATGATTTGAGTCGTCCAGCTCAAGTCTTGGGTACAGCACCGAACCAGGCCGTTGTAGCGGACATTCGGAGCCTGTGTGACTCTTTAATGGCAGTTGGCGCACTGGGCGCAGCGATGACAGGTAGCGGTTCAGCCGTTTTTGGGGTGTTTGAGAGTGAGCAAATAGCTCAGGAAGCCAGGCAATGGTTATATCATGTAGTTGGCACAGATGGCAAAAAGGGGGTCGCTGCAATGCAGGTTATGATTGCTCCGTTTTGCCAGGACGGTGTTGAGTTCTTGAGTTCTGGCACGGTATCTGTGCCATAATAAATGTAAGGAGGTGCAAAGCTTTCAATGTCTGGTTCTTCCATCGGGTTGCTTTCGTTCTTATCCTTCAGTTTTAGTATCATTGCGGCTGTCCTGGCCATTGATATGTACCGCCTGCTACGCACCGGTGAGTATGGCAAAACCTGGCGCTTGCTGATTATCACGAGCGTCATGTTCGCGCTTTTGCAAGCCTTGCGCCTCGCTGAGTTTTTCAACATTACCGCGTTAGATATTAACCGCCTCTCCCAAATCGTCGAATTGGTTTTCGTGATGTCGCTGGCTTATACCTTTTATCTTCAGCGCCGCGTTTTCACCTTTACCGCGAAATTGCGCCAGAAAGAAGATGATAATGCCCTAGTGTCTGATGCCCCGGAAGCACCCGATCCCACCGCCCGTGAGACCGAATGGAACCGCTTAGCCGGTAATTACGCAGGCTATTACGAAGACCATAAAGTTTTGGCGCAAGGGGAATTGCAGGCCGACGATGACATCGAATGGGACTCCCGCCCCACCTCGACCCGGCATCTTCCACCCTCGCTCCCCTCTACTACGCCCAAGCCCCAACCCTGAACAGCCTCATCCTGCGAGATTGATAATCTAAATTCGCCCCGGCACTAACCTTTTCACTCCGCCTTAACAGAATCTTGCTGTCATCTTGCGCCACCCTTGATACCGTTTATCGTCAATGGTCAATAACTTGCCAAGAGTCCTGCTGCGTAACCATATCCACATTGAAGCAGGGAACTGTTTCTGCAAAATACCAGTCAATATAAGACAAAAAGCTCGCGCCGATAACACCGCGAGCTACAGCCAGGGAGGAATTATGCAACGGAAAAAATGGAGTCTGAAAACAGCAGTTGGTGCGGCGGCCATAAGCGCCATCAGCCTGAGCTGGGTTGGTCAGGGGCTTACAGCGGCGCAGGCCGAATCGGGTGAGCATGGCGGAGAGGGAGGCCACCACAAGATTACCTTAACTGCCGCGCAACGCACCCAGATTAATGCGGCGATTGTAGCCCGTGATACGGCCATCGCTGCCGCTTTGACAGCCTTTGCCACAACGGAAGGCCAGATTCTGGCTGGCAATGCCACCAGTGGCGATTTGACAACTGCCCAGCAAACGGCCCTGCGCGCCGCCGAGCAGACGCGCAATCAGGCAGTTAATGCAGCCATCAAGCAATATGACCAGACGGTACGCGATGTTTTGCAGGGCATTACACCCGGCACCATGACAGGCGTGCCAGTTTCGCAGGCCAACGCCAATGTAAAACAGAGCCTGATTGAACTGCGCTTCAATGCGCCCCTCGACCAGACCACCGCCTCCAATGCCGCTAACTACGCCGTGACAGTTAATGGCACCGCCGTTCCGGTGCAAGGCGCGACAGCCAACGCACGCGGTCTCGTTACCCTCGGCTTGGCCAGCGGTGCCTTGAAGAGCGGGGATCAAGTCGGCATAACCTGGAGCAACCTCAAAGACCTGCACGGCACCGCCACTGCGGGCAGCATCACCGTGACAGCACATTAAGTGGCCTGGGAGTAACGACTCTCTTAATATTTAGGACAGCATTTGAAACCACCGCGCCGCATCAATTCTATGATGCGGCGCGGTGGTTTCTTTGGTGCCCCTGAGGAATGCTTGCTTTGAGTTAATTTTATCCGTCTCCATCGCTTCGCGTTTCTCTATCAAGTGCGCTATGCTTAAATTGAGCCTATGCAGCAATTGATTACGCCCGATGAGGCGTTAAAAATAATTCTTCAGCAGGTGGCAGCCTTGCCGGAGACAACGGTGCCACATCACCAGGCACTGGGGCGCACTTTAGCCCATGATATTATCAGTGATCTTGAACTGCCCCCCTTCGCTAACTCATCAATGGATGGTTATGCGGTCATCGCTTCTGACATAACTGGAGCCACCCCTGATAATCCCATTAAACTCCGCGTTTTAGAAACCATTGCAGCGGGCGCAATACCAACCCAACGAGTTTCCTCCGGGGCGTGTTCTAAAATCATGACGGGCGCGGCGATGCCTGCGGACGCGGATGCGGTAGTCATGCGCGAAGAAACCCATGTTGACCGCGATGGAGAAGTTTCTATTTTGGCTTGTGCCCGACCGCAACAGAATATTCGACCCGCTGGTTCCGACGTGACCAAAGGCGAGCGCGTTTTAAAGGCGGGCAGCCTGGTGCGCTCTGCAGAGTGGGGCATGTTAGCCAGCTTGGGTCAAGCGGAAGTATCAATGTTTGGACAGCCCCAGGTTGCCATTATCACCACCGGAGAAGAATTAGCTTCATTAGGTGAGGACTTACAGGCAGGCCAAATTCGGGATTCCAACTCTTTCACCATCGCTGGCTTGACTCGCACTACAGGAGCCATTCCCCAGTCGCCATGCCGCGTCGGAGATGACCCTGCTACACTCGAAACAGCACTTTATGAAGTGATAGAGAAGTGTGATGCGGTCATAACTTCTGGAGGAGTTTCCGCAGGCGATTTTGATCCGGTGCGTGATGTGCTCCAGAAAATTGCCACCGTGCATTTCTGGAAAATCGCCATGAAGCCGGGCAAGCCCGTCATGTTCGCCACCATAAAGAATAAAGCGGGGCGAGCGATTCCGGTCTTTGGTTTGCCCGGTAATCCGGTATCCGTGATGGTGGCCTTCGAGCAGTTTGTGCGCCCCGCTCTTTTAAAAATGCAGGGACGCCGCGCCTGGCAGCGCGTCACCATAGAGGTCAGTGTGGACACGGCGTTGCGTTCACCAGCGGGTAAAGTCGAGTTCGTGCGTGCGTTAGTGTTACCAGGGCCAAATGGCTGGCAAGCGCATCTGGCAGGGGAACAAGGTAGTGGCCGTCTTTCCACCATGACCCGCTCGAATGCCTTATTGGTTGTCCCGGCGGATGTGACTTATGTCGAAGCAGGCCAAACCTTAGCGGCGCAAATGACCGACTGGCCAGAAATCATAACAGAATAATCTAGACGTGGAGTGATAGTTTTATGCATTTACCAGGAGGCGCTGATTTAATTGTTATCTTCGTCTTGGTGCTGATCTTATTTGGCCCGGACAAGTTGCCAGACTTAGCTCGCACTATTGGCAAAGGTATGAAGGAAATCCGCAAAGCCACCAATGAAGTGCGCAACCAGTTGAAGTTCGATGATGACGATTAGTTGTCCTTTGTCCTCTGTCACTTGTCCTTTGCGGCAACTGTTTTCAGAATATGAACTCTTATAATGCTTGTTTTAATTGCTGGAAACACCCAAAGGACAAATGACAGATGACCAATGACACCCTCGGCTTGTTAGGCATTATTGGTGGCACGGGTGTTGATTTAAGGGCGGCCAGTTCATCTATTGGCGGTGTGCTGGGCGATGCCCACGACGAAAAGGTACAGACGCAATGGGGTGTGGCGCATGTGACGCGCATTCAAAGTGATGGACGAGAAATCATATTCCTGCATCGGCACGCTAACCCGGATAATCCACAACAGCGCAATGTGCCACCGCACAAAATTAATTACCGCGCCAATATCGGAGCCTTGAAGAAGTTGGGAGTAACCGGCATTTTGGCTTCCACTGCGGTGGGGTCACTACGCCCGGAATGGCCGTCTGGCACTCTCGTGCTGCTGGATCAGTTCATAGACTTTACAACCTCACGGGTTAAAACTTTTTTTGATGAGCGTGCCATCCACATTGATGTCACCATGCCTTATTGCGCAGCACTCCGCAACTTGTTAATCTCAACCGCACAAGAACTAAATATCTCACTGCAAAACGGCGGCACTTACATCTGCGCCGATGGCCCGCGCTTTGAAACACCCGCCGAAATTCGTACCTTTGCTAAGTGGGGTGCTGACGTAGTTGGCATGACGGGCATACCCGAAGCCACGCTCGCCCGCGAAGCCAATATCTCTTATGCAGGTGTTTCCATTGTTTCCAACGCCGCCGCTGGCATCTCAGCCCAGCCCCTCTCTCACAGTGAAGTCCTAGAAGCGATGGCTATCGCCTTGCCACAAGTCGTGCAACTCTTCCTCGCCGCCGCCCGCACCTACCAGGACGACCCGACCCTCCCGGCACGCCGCGCCACAGCCGAATTTAAAACCCCTGAGTTCAATCCGGCACAGATGTTTTCTCAATAGCCACAAAAACGCTCAAAAGACAATATTGAGGTAAAGGCTGAACTGCCAGTATGTCATGCTTCATTCTCTAACTCTTTCCTGCTCTCCTCTTTCCCTGCTTTCCTGCTAAATGGTTCAATTATGATGTTTTAGCATCTTCAGAATTCTGGCCAGCAGTTTGTTCCAGGTAGGCGATAATGAAGGGGTCGAAGTCGCCGTTCATGACGCCTGCGACATCGCTGGTTTCGTGGCCAGTGCGATGGTCTTTAACCATCTGGTAGGGTTGGAAAACATAGCTGCGAATCTGGCTGCCCCACTCGTTGCTTTTGATTTCGCCTCGGACGCGGGCGATTTCTTCCTGCTGCTCGCGCCACTGCTTTTCAAAAAGACGCGATTCGAGGACGCGCATGGCAACATCCCGGTTACGGCCCTGGCTGCGCTCGTTCTGGCACTGCGCGACAATGCCGGTGGGAATATGGGTGATGCGCACGGCAGTCTCGTTTTTCTGGACGTTCTGACCGCCCGCAGAACTGGCGCGGTAGGTATCAATGCGTAAGTCGTCGGGGTTAATTTCGATTTTCTGATCGGTGGAGATTTCCGGCACGACATCTACACTGGCAAAAGAGGTCATGCGCTTACCGGCGGCGTTAAAGGGTGAAATACGCACCAGGCGATGCACGCCTGCTTCGGCTTTTAAATGGCCATAAGAGTTGGGGCCGCTGATGATGGCGGTGAAGCCTTTGAGTCCGGCTTCTTCGCCCACGTTTTCTTCCAAGACTTCAACCCCGAAGTTGTGCAGTTGCGCCCAGCGCAGGTAAGCCCGCACCAGCATCTGCGCCCAGTCCTGAGCTTCGGTGCCGCCTGCGCCTGCGTTAATGGAGAAAATAGCGTTGTTGGCGTCGTATTCGCCACCAAACAAAAAGGCGCGTTCTAAGCTGAAATAGTCGGCTTCTAACTGGTGCGCATCACGTTCAATTTCAGTCGCCAGGCCGCTGTCGTCTTCCAGTTCGGCCAGTTCAATGAGGTCGAGTAGATCACTGCTACGCTGTTCGAGAGAGTCAAAAGGGGCCACCACCGCACGCGCTTGCGCAACGCGGCGCATGAGAGCTTGCGCGGCGTTGGGATCGTTCCATAGGTCGGGTGCGTTGGCCTGAATGTCGAGTTCTTTTAATTGCTCACGTCGTGTGGACAAGTCAAAGACTCTCACCCTTTGCGCGCAATCCTTGCCGGATGCGTTCGAGAGATTCTTTTACATCTTGTAACATGAGGGGTCTTTCTTTTTTAGCAGGAAAGCAGGGGAAGAGGAGAGCAGGAAAAAGTAGAGAAAAGTGCTGAGTAAGAGTTTGTCATGCGGATTACAGCGAAGCATCTACTGGTAGTGTCCATAAAGTTCTACTTGGACACCACAATCATCATTCTTAGGACACACATACCAGATGCTTCGCTGTAATCCGCATGACAAACTCTTACTCAGCACTTTTCTCTACTTTTTCCTGCTCTCCTCTTCCCCTGCTTTCCTGCTAAGGTTGTATTTACTGTGCGGCTGACTTCAAAGCTTCGGCTTTGTCCGTCTTTTCCCAAGTGAAGTCGGCATCTTCGCGGCCAAAGTGACCATAGGCGGCGGTTTTGCGATAGATTGGGCGCATCAGGTCGAGTTGCTCGATGATGGCGCGTGGGCGCAGGTCAAAGACAGAAGAGATGGCTTTGCCAATTGCCTCGTCGCTGACTTTACCGGTGCCATAGGTGTTGACATAAACCGACAGCGGCTCGGCTTTGCCAATGGCATAGGCGACCTGGGTCTCGCACTTGTCGGCGAGGCCAGCGGCGACCACGTTCTTGGCCACATAGCGCATCATGTAGCAGGCGCTGCGGTCAACCTTCGTGGGGTCTTTGCCGGAGAACGCGCCGCCACCATGACGACCCCAGCCGCCATAGGTATCTACGATGATTTTGCGACCCGTCAGACCAGCATCACCCTGCGGGCCACCGATAACGAAACGGCCCGTGGGATTGACCAGAATCTCGGTCTCTTTGCTCATCAACTCTTCGGGAATGGTCGGCTTGATGACGAGGTTCACGAGGTCTTCGTAAATCTGGTTCTGCTCGACATCGGGACGGTGCTGGGTGGAAATGAGAATCTTCTCAATGAGGACGGGCTTATCTTTTTCATAGCGCACCGTGACCTGGGACTTGCCATCGGGACGCAAATAAAGCAGGGTGCCAGCTTTGCGCACTTCGCTCAGACGCTTGCACAGCTTGTGTGCCATCTGAATCGGGAGGGGCATCAGTTCGGGAGTCTCATTGACGGCATAGCCGAACATCATGCCCTGGTCGCCAGCGCCGCCAGTATCTACACCTTGGGCAATATCAGGCGACTGCTGCTGAATGGCGGTCATCACACCAGCGGTGAGGTAGTCGAAGCCAAACTTAGCGCGGGTGTAGCCAATGTCCTTAATGACGCGGCGCACGACCTGCGGGATTTCGATATATGTCTTAGTGGTGATTTCTCCGGCCACGAGAACTAAGCCGGTGGTGAGAAAGGTTTCGCAAGCGACGCGCGCCTGCTGGTCAGAACGAAGAATCTCGTCGAGGACGGCATCCGAAATTTGGTCGGCCATCTTATCGGGATGGCCCTCAGTTACGGATTCTGAGGAGAAATAATACACATCTGCTGGCATCACAGCCTCCTGAATTAATCGCGGCGGCAGTGCTGCGTTCCCTTATCAAGCCAAACGTGTCGCCCTGCCAGCCCGTGCCGTGCTGGTTGTGGTGCCACACGCAACATTCCCCACACGACGTTGCCATTAATTGTAACAGGAGTTGCCCTGGATGGCAAAATGGGACTGCTTTTACCTGCCGCTAAAGCAGCGGGCTGAGACGAGGATGCCCGAAAAGCCCGCTCAAGCGGGCTGGCGCATCGCCACCGCGTTTTCTCCAACCCCGTTCAGGGGGCTTCGATATTCAGCCCGCTGCTTTAGCGGCGGGTCAACTATAACACCGCGCGGACGAAATAGAAGATCATGTAAACGCCCAATCCTGCCAGGGCACTATAACCGGTTTGTTTGGCTTTGCCGGGCGAACTGAGGCTATAGTAGGCGCATAGCAGCAGACCGGCGGGCGGCAACAAAAAACTGGGCAGAATGAGGGCTAGCTGCGGCTCTTCGTCGAATTTAACTTCTTCTTCCCAGGGGGAGGCGGACTTGGATTTGCTTAAGCCACCGGCCCACGGCAGCCATTCGCCGCAGTGGACACAGGTCATGTCGGCACGAGTGTTCGCTGTGCCACACTGCGGACACGCCAGGGAAGTTTTTATGTTAGTTCCTGCCATAATTTCCTTCATCTAAACTACCAGCAACCTTAACGACAAAATAAACGATTGAGCATTACCTAGGTTGCTCACTCTTGTTAAAAGTAACGTTATTTAAGATTGGACGCGGCGGACTTTAATCATGTGCCAGCCAAACAGACACAACATGAACACTATGCCGCCTATAAAAGCCCCACCGACAGCTTGAGGAAACCAGGGCGCGTTGATCGTGTGGTGTCCTACTAGGTGCGCGGCCAGGCCAAAGCCAATGACGGTGAGACCGACACCAAGCGCATCAAACAGGATGAACTGGCCCGGTGACACATTGGCTAACCCGGCACCCAGACCGACAAAGCGCCCGACTACGGGCAGAAAACGTCCGCCTAGGACAGCCCATGAACCCTTAGTGCGCACCGCCACTTCCGCGCCTTGAATGCGCCCGGCTAAACCTGGCCACCGCTTCTGCAACCGCTGCATGAGAGGGCGGCCGCCTTTTGCTCCCAGCCAGTAAAAGGCATGATCAACGGCGGTCAGCAAAAGGAAACCGTACAACAGCATCAGCGCAATGCTCTTATCGGCTGCTTCGGCCAGCAGCATCAGGAAAATCCAGGCCCACGGCACACCGCCGGGATCGGCCAGGAGAGCTGGCACCACCGCATGATAACCATACTCCTGCATCCATTGCAGGGCCTACTGTTGGGCAACCGAAAGCATTTGTTCCATCAGTTAATGCGCCTCCGTAGAAATTGTTGCGCCCTTAACTTTTGGCGGCTTGGAATGAAGGTCTGGCTGGGATGACTCATGCAGTTCATTAGAGGGAGTTTGTTTATGACGCATTTTCAGGTTCAGGGCCTCGACAAAGACCGAAAAGCCCATTGCAAAATAGATATAGCCCTTAGGGATGTGCCCATCAAACCCTTCAACGACTAATGAGGTGCCAATCAAAAGGAGAAACGAGAGCGCCAGTATTTTGATGGTCGGGTGCCGCTCAATAAAGTCACTGAAAAAACCAGAAGCGAGCATCATAAAAGCAACCGCGCATAAAATAGCGGCAAGCATGATCTCTATCTGTTCCACCATGCCCACTGCGGTAATGACTGAATCGAGCGAGAAGACAATATCTAAGAGGGCAATCTGCACGATGATCGCTGTGAATGAGACCTTGCCTGCATTTGTAGCGTGTGCTGCCGCTGCTTCATCCTCGCCAAACTCCTGACGGATTTCCTGCGCACTCTTAATCAGCAGGAACAGACCACCCAGAATAAGAATGAGGTCACGTCCAGAGAACTCGTGGCTTGCAATGGTGAACAGGGGAGCTGTCAAGCGCACCATCCAGGAGAGCGAGAAAAGCAAAGCAATACGGGTGAGCATCGCCATCGCCAACCCCACAATACGCCCGCGCTGTTGCTGGGCACGCGGCAGTTTGCCCGCCAGGATGGCCAGGAAGATGACGTTATCTATACCTAGGACAATCTCCAGGGCCAGAAGGGTCACAAAGGCAATCCAGATTTGCGGATCAGCCAGCCAAGTCATAGCGTAAGTACTCCTTAAATATCCGCCAAATAAAAAGCGAGACCTTCGCCGCAAACAGCGGCGAAGGTCTCGCTTTAGTCTTGCGAACACCGGCTGGCCTTAAGTTAGGTCAGCGTATTGACGATATTCGCTCCTGTTACAAACAGGCGCTACTCCCCTTCGATTATCGAATTGTCTTAACTTTTATTAGCCACTTATACGCTATAAAGATCGGGATGGTTCCGCGCAATTAGCTCGCGGGTTTACTTTTAACAATGTCATTCCGAGCGGAGCCATAGCGGAGTCGAGGAATCTTTGATTGGCTTCCATACATTTAACGGCAAGATTTCTCGACTGCGTTCCCTACGGTCACGCCGCTCGAAATGACACTATAGGAAACGTGATAACTTACATTATAGCGCGATAATTTTACGTGGCTTACTGGCATGAGTGAGTGTCTGCGCGCCATCGGCAGTGATAACAATCATATCTTCGATCCGCACGCCGCCCCAGCCTTCGATATAGATACCCGGCTCGCTGGTTACGATCATGCCGGGGGCAAGTTTGCCTTTACCGAGTTTGGAAAGGCGGGGTTGCTCGTGAATGTCGAGGCCCACACCGTGCCCTAAGCCATGTCCGAACTGTTCGGCATAGCCGCCGCTGTCAATGATGCCACGCGCCACCGCGTCGGCTTCTTTGCAGCCTAAGCCAGGGCGCAGGGCAGCCGAGGATTCGGTCTGGGCACGCCACACCAATTCATAAATCTTTTGTTGCTCGCGTGTCGGTTTGCCCATGCAGATAGTGCGGGTGCAGTCGGAGCAGTAGCCGTCTACCAGGGCACCCATGTCAATGGTCACCATGTCGCCGGGGGCAATAGGCTTATTGCTGGCGCGGCCATGTGGCAGTGCGCCTCGTTCGCCACTAACCACAATCGGCGTGAAACTCGCGCCACTGGCTCCCCGTTCGCGGATAGAACGCTCAATTTCATTGGCAATCGCTATTTCCGTCATGCCAGGTCGCAGCATATCACAGAGATAATGAAAGCAATCGTCAATAATGTCCACCGCGCACTGGATAATGGCGATTTCGTCCGCATCCTTGCGCACCCTTAAATCTTCTACGATGCGTTGCGTTGAAATCGGCTCGGCAGGCTTGAGTAGCTTAGTAATGTCTTCCAACGCCGCCACCGAAGTATGCTCCGCCTCAAAGCCAACTCGCTTCACCTTGAGCTTTTTTAGCAAGCGAGCCGTTTCTTTCCATAAGCCCTTTTCGGCGATGGCGGTTTGATAGCGTGGATCAACCTGTTCCGCCGCCTGCGACTGATAACGAAAATCAGTGATAAAGTAAGCTTCATTGGCAGTGATGGCGAGCATCCCCGAAGTACCGGTGAAGCCGCACAGATAGCGGACGTTATTAAGTTCGGAAATAACCAGAGCATCATATTTAGCAGAGGATAATTTGCGTCGCAGATTATCGAGACGGGCCGAATAGTTCATGAATTCTCCTTAGCAGGGTGTACTTCTTTGGCTGGCTGATGAGCGTCTGTTCTGTTGGCGAGTTGCACCGCAGCGCGCAAGCCCAATTCATAACTGAGCACCCCAAAACCGGCGATGGAGCCAACGCAGACTGGGCCGATAACGCTGCGATGTCGCCACGATTCGCGGGCTTGAGTATTGGAAAGGTGAACTTCAACCACCGGAAGGGCAATGGCGGCAATGGCATCGCGCAGGGCATAGGAATAGTGCGTGAAAGCGCCCGCATTCAGCACCACCGCAGCCGCCTGGGTGCCGTGCAAGGCGTCAATTAATTCGCCCTCATGGTTGCTCTGCAGCGCCACCACTTCAACTTCCAGTTCCTGCCCTATTTCCACTAATCGCTGATTGATGCCGTCCAGGGTATCCTGGCCGTAGATGGTGGGTTCCCGCGTGCCGAGCAGATTGAGGTTGGGGCCATGCAGCACCAGAATGGTTTTCATCGGGCACGCTCCTGAAGGGTTTTTAAGCTCGTTTCCAATTCGTCTAAGTCCCCCGCCGGGGCAACGTTACCGACACCAATGTCCGCTAACTGGCGCTGAAAAGCTTCATACTTCCGTGCCCGTTGCACATCAGCTAAACCACGTTGGATGTAATCTTGCGCGGCGGCTTTATGGCCGTTTTGCAAAGCACGTCCCGCCAGTTTGACATAGGCGCGGGTGAAATCCAAATTGACCAACTCCGGCGTCGCCGGGAAGCGGCCATAAGGCTGCTGCGCCAGTTGCGCGATATATTCTAAATCTTGCCAGCCCTTGGCCTGTGCCATCTCCTGGGGTTGGCTCAACAGCCACTGGGCACGCGCTAAACGAGTATTGGTGCCTTTAGGGTCCAGTGCAATTGCTTTGTCGAAGTAAGTCTGTGTCGCTTGGAGATCATGCTGCTGTGCCTTAGCTTCGGCCCAGTTGCGCCAGGTGCCAGCGCGAGTCGGTTGCAACTGAGTCGCACGGGTAAAAGCCTCATCACTAATTTGCCCCATTGCTCCCTGAAGCCGCGCTAAGTTAACCCAGGCGCGGGCATTAAGTGGATCGGTTTGTGTGGCCTCCCGCGCTTTTTGCAGACTGAGATTTGCATCCCCTTTTTTAAAGGCATCCAACGAATCAAAATTGGCATCTTCGGCCCCGGCGACACGCTGCACACTGGCCGCAGCCAGGGCTAAAACTAAAGAGGCACCAAGCCAAGACCAGTTGAGTGCGGAGTGCGGAGTGCGGAGTGCGGAGTCTGAAATGGTGAGTGGTGAGTGGTGAGTAGCTGCTGATGGCTGACCGCTGATGGCTGACCGCTGCTCCTCTTCCGCACTCGCCACTCCACACTCCGCACTGTCTAAGAGGGCTAAGGCCATGATAAGCAGGAGCACGATAGAGATAAGCACCCAGCCAGAGTCGGTGAGGCCGTGCATGGCGAAAGCGGCGATGCAACCGATGCCACCCGCCGCAATCGGCCAATCGTTACCCCGCAGAGCACGCCATCCTTTAACTACTGCTGCCAGGCAGGTGCTTAGCAACAGCAAGAGCGCCGGGATGCCGCTTTCTGCTGCGATTTGCAGCCACACTTCATGCGCTGCCATCACATAGTGCGTGATTTCAAAAGGTGCATAGGCCGTAGGAAAGTTACCCGTGCCCCAGCCGAACAGGGGACGTGCCGCCGCCATGTGCAGGGTGCCAATCCAGGTATAGTAGCGGAACATGGTGGAGTGGTCTTCGGAGGAATGCGCTGCCAGCAAGCGGCTGAAAAGGGGCTTGCCTGCCAATGCGCCGCCGGCAACGACTAAAACCGCAATGACTATCACCACGGGCAAATTCGCGCGCAATAAAAATTTTAATGCCATACCTTTAGCACGCCATAGCATGGCGGCACAGACGATCAGCCCAACAATCGCCGCCAGAAAGCCACCTTTGCTGGAACTGGAAAATAGCCCCATCAAGATGAGCAGTGGAGATGCAAAGGCCAGCATATTGCTAAGCATGTTGGGCAGCTTTAGCAGGTTTCGTTTTGTTAAACGAATTAACAAGATAGCCCATGCGAGTGAGAGTGGTAAAGCCATCGCGCAAAAATTGGCGAAGTAGTTGGGATTATAGAAAGTGCTGAATTGGCGTGGGTCTTGATGATGCAGAATGGCATTAGCAAAACCTATTATCCCCAGCAAACAGACAATGAGGGCACTGCCTACAATGGCGCTAAAAACCCAGAAGCGGCGTAATAAAAAAGAGTTCTCATCCGCTTCGGTCAAAAGTTCTGCTGGTCTTAATAAACTTCTCGCAATGTAAAACCAGATGATGCAGCCGCCGATACGGGCAAGCTCTAACAGGGTATCATGCAGGTAAACCGTAGTTAGTGCCGAAAGGCAACACCACAAAAAGAACGCACCTAAAAGAATCGCAATGAAGCTATTTTTGCGCTGACTTAAATCAACCTGAGTTGTCGCAATAGAGAGTACTCTCTTCGAGGATAAGGCCAGCAGCAGACAGGCGCAGGCACTCAATCCTAACAACATGGCTAACGGCTGGAACGCAGCCCCGGCCATAATTTCTAAGGAAGCAGGCCAGAACCCCGACATCATGGAGGGTGCTCCCAGCAATACTAAGCACAGGATGAGAAAGGCGATAGCCTCTGGTAATGAGGTGAATGATAGCGGCAGCGGGCGAGTTGCTGCCTCCGTTGTCACGTTAACAGTGGGTGCCTGTTTCGCTTTAGCTTCAATTTTGGTAACTGAATCACGACTTGCCGTTTTACTTTTAGCCACAATTTTAATTTTAGCGTAATGCACTGCATGGGACGCAAAACTGCGTTACGCTAATTAAATGCGCTATTTGAACGCTATTTTTCAATAGCGTGAGTTGGCGCTGCGGAGCATTGCGTAGCGAAGCTTTGCGGCCCATCTTAGATTGATTTTCTTACAACCAGCTCTTACGCTTGAAGTAAATAAAGAGGCTTATGGTAATTACTACCATGACGCCTAAGACAGTGGGATAACCATAGCGCGCATGGAGTTCGGGCATATTGTAAGGCGAGTTGTCGAAGTTCATACCATAGATACCCGCGATGAGGGTGGGAATGAGCAGGATAATCGAAGCCGAAGTCAAGGTTTTCATAACCGAGTTCATGCGATTGCTTTCTACCGCTAAATACGCATCAAGGGCACCCGATAGAATATCGCGGAAGGTGTCTATCATATCCACAATCCGCACGGTATGGTCATATAAGTCCTGAAAATATGCGAATTGCTGGCCTCCATTCTCGGCATTGTGACGCATAAGGGTGTTGACTACATCGCGGGTGGGCGCGGCCACCCGCCGAATTTGCAAGAGCGAACGTTTCAGGGCAAAGATGTCACTCGATAGCCGCCCGTGGAAACTGGTAAAAAGACGATCCTCAAAATCATCTATGCGCTCATCCATGCTGTCGAGGAGGGGAAAGTATTCATCCAGCACCACATCCATCAGTTCATAGAGCAGATAACCCACACCCGATTGCATCAGTTCGGGATGCTGCTGCCAGCGGTCGCGCAGGGTCGCAAAGGGTTTTACCGTGTCGGTGTGAATAGTCACGATATAATCAGACCCGACCAGACAATCAATTTCACTGAGTTCAACACCAAAACGTTGGGCGAGAGCTTCCTCGTTGGCCGCACCCTCCGCTTTATCCACTTCCCGCAACGCATGGAAGATGACGTACAGATACTCCTCATAATCATGCAACTTGGGCCGGTCTTCACGCGCTTTAATATCCTCCATCACCAGAGGATGCACCATGAAGCGTTGGCAGATGAGGTGGAGATCGTCTTCCGATGGGTCGGTTACATCTACCCACATAAATTCGTCCACATGGCAACGCGGCGGCGCTTTGGTGACCACATCCCCTTTATGCTGCGATTGCTTGGCCTCGACCTGTTCTGGTTCTGGCATGGAAGCCAGCAAATTGTCACGGTCTAATGGCTGCAAGCTATGAGTTTTGGTGTTGTAGAGGAGGGCAGTTAGCATAGATGTTGTGATCCTGGCACCGTCTTCCCCGGAATCAGCTTATATTATGCCTGCCGTTCAGATTCGCCACCACTGCGATCAGTTCAGCGGGTTCGACGGGCTTAGGCAGGTGAATCTGGAATCCAGCGCGTAACACGCGCATCCGATCTTCGACCCTGGCATAAGCAGTCAAGGCCGCCGCCGGAGTCTGCCCCCCTTGTTCGGCAGGTAACGCCCTGACTTTTTTAATCAGTGAGTAACCATCTTCGCCTGGCATTCCTAAGTCGCTGATTAATACGTCGGGCCGCTGTTCTTGAAGTATCCTGAGCGCGTCAGCGGCGTTATTGACTGCCGTGACCTTGGCCCCACACTTTTCCAGCACGAGAGTTACTATCGTCCGGCCTTCCTCCTCATCGTCTACCACTAAGACGTGCAAACCTTCTAACTCCGGCGCGCAGTCGAAAGGCACTCCCTGTCCTCCGGTGGGATGCTCGCGCTCCTCCCCCCTCTCTGATGAGACCTCCGCCGAACGCACGGCGATCAGGGGCAAGCGCACGGTAAAGGTGGCACCCTGCCCTTCGCCAGCACTTTCTGCCTCGACTGTGCCACCGTGCAGTTCGACTAAATGGCGCACAATGGCAAGGCCCAACCCCAGTCCTCCATGCTGCCGGGTCATCGCGGAATCGGCCTGGCGGAAGCGGTCAAAAACGTAGGGTAAAACTTGCGGCGAGATGCCCTGTCCGCTATCGGTGACAATAATTTCAATGTGGGAGTTAACGCGCTCCAAACGAACTTGAACGCGGCCTCCTTTGGGCGTGAACTTAATGGCATTCGAAAGCAGGTTCCACACTACCTGTTGAAGCCGGTTCGGGTCGCCCGATACCAGGTTAGTGCCGGAGTCGAGCACGCGCTGCAAGCGGATGTCTTTGGCCTGGGCCGCTGGTAATACCGATTCCACTGCTGCCTCCACCACGGCGGAAAGGTCAGTGGGGCGTGCCTCCAAACGCAATTTGCCAGTAATGATGCGCGAGACATCCAGGAGGTCTTCGATTAATTGCGTTTGCAAGTGAGCGTTGCGCTGAATGGCTTCAATGGCCTGGGCGCGTTCTGTTTCCCCCAAACGGCTGTCGCCCAGCATTCGGGACCAACCCAGGATCGCGTTCAATGGCGTGCGCAGCTCATGGGAGATTGTGGCGAGGAACTCATCTTTCATGCGATTGGCCGTTTCCGCCTCGCGCCGGGCCTGCACTTGTTCGGTAATATCAACACCATGTACAAAGATACCCCCGACTGCCTCATCAGCCTCAAAGGTTGGTTGATAGACGAAATCTACAAAACGCTCTTCCAACGGCCCATCCGGTTCCCGTTGCAGTTGGACTGATACTTCCCGACCATTAAAAGGTTCGCCCGTCCGAAAGACTTTATCGAGTAACTCAAAAAACCCCTGACCTTCTATCTCTGGTAAGGACTCACGCACCGTTTTGCCGACTACCTGGCGGTGTCCAATGAGTTGCAAGTAAGACGGGTTAGTCAACTCAAAGACGTGTTCCGGCCCACGCAATGTGGCGACAAAGGCGGGGGCTTTATTAAAAAGATAGGCCAGTTTTGCACGCTCCACCTCTAATGCTTTAAGTAAATTCTCGCGTTCCGCTTCGCCTCGTTTCCGCTGGGTGATGTTGTTGAAAAGCACGGCAACTTTACGTTCTTCCGATGCCCCAACGCGAAAGGCGTAAACATCAAACCAGCGGTTCATTGCCTCCGAGCCTGCCGCGAAACGAGTAGCGGTGCCCGTTAGAGCGACTTTGCCGTAAGTCTCGAACCAGTACTCTTCAAGGTTAGGCAATAGTTCGCGTGCCGTTTTTCCCACCGCGTCCACTAGCCCATTATGCTTTTCAAAGGCAGGATTCACTTCCAGAAAGCGCCAATCAACGACTTTGTCGTTTTCATCAAAGATCATCTGGATGATGCAAAACCCCTCGTCAATCGAGTTGAAGAGAGTGCGGTAACGCTCCTGGCTGGCGTGCAGTTCCTGTTCGGCCCGCCTCAATTCGGTTACGTCGCGGGCAATCTTGGAAGCACCCATGATTTGCCCATCGGCCCCTCTGATGGGAGAGATGGTCAGCGACACAGTAATCAGCGTGCCGTCTTTTTTGCGACGCACCGTTTCATAATGCTCAATCCGCTGTCCGGCCCCAATTTTGGAGATAATCTCCAGTTCCTCATAATGCCGTTCAGGGGGAATCAAGGTCAAAATAGACTTACCGACGATCTCGGCTTCGGTATAGCCAAAAATCCGCTCGGCACCTTTGTTCCAACTGGTGATAATGCCACCCAGAGTTTTACTGACGATGGCATCATTGGCAGATTCGATGAGAGACCCCATCAGGTGGGGCATAATATCGTCCATTGAGTGTGTCGTCTCTGCTTCTAGAGGCTGATTGTCCATAGCGATTGCCTGTTGGTTTTCGTTTTCCATTTGAGTTTGATTCAATTGATTAGGTATTCTTAGCCTGCAAGTTAGTAGGCAGAGCATATTGGGCAGTTTTTAGGCCAGCGGGTAAACCAGAGAAATAGAGCTAATCTGTTGCCAGCCTGGACAGAATTTAAGAACGTGGTAGCGGTTTTGGCGTCTATGTCTATAGAGATAGCCCCTTGCACTGGGGTTATTTTTTAAAGAGACTTTGTGAAACATTTCACCGAGTCGTTAATAGAGGGCTAAGCCAGATTGAAGATAAAATTCGGCTAAGGCGAGAAGGAGAGGGAAGATGGCAACATTAGAATTGCAGGGCGAGTTGCAGCAGGCTTTTACCAAGGTTCATCAGCCCCGCGAGGGAGCCTGGAGTGGACACATTACAATGGCCGGAGGCGCGCAGTTGCAGGTGCCGCTGCCGCCGCGTTATACGGAATTGACCCCGGAGGAGACAGCGTTGGCCATCGCCCGCGCCAAGGAGCGGCTTGGTTCTCGCCTGGTCATCTCGGGGCACCACTATCAGCGTGAGGAAGTCATCCGCTGGGCCGATTTTCGTGGCGACTCATTCAAGCTGTGCAAAGACGCGGCGGCGCGGCCTGACGCCGATTATATCGTGTTCTGCGGCGTACATTTTATGGCGGAATCTGCCGATATTCTGTCGGCCCCGCATCAGAAGGTCATCTTGCCCGACTTGCACGCGGGTTGCTCGATGGCGGATATGGCCGATATAGACCAAGTGGAAGAAGCCTGGGATGCCTTGCAGGAAGTCTGCGCCGGGCAACGCATTATCCCCATCACCTACATGAACTCGGCAGCCAATCTGAAAGCGTTTGTCGGGCGCAATGGTGGAGCGGTCTGCACTTCCAGCAATGCCCGCAAAATCATGGAATGGGCCTTAAAGCCGATTGATGATGGCGGTGCAGGCGGTGAAAAACTTTTGTTCTTCCCCGATCAACATTTAGGACGTAACACCGCGCTCTTGGAAATGGGCTTTAAGCCGGAAGATTGCGTGGTGTGGAATCCTTTTGAGGACTTGGGTGGGCAGGACGAAGCCACCCTCCGCCGTGCTCCCATTCTGCTCTGGAAAGGCCACTGCTCGGTGCATGGCACCTTCATGCCGATTCATGTGGATAACATCCGCAAACGCTATCCTGGCATTAAAGTGGTGGTACATCCCGAATGCATCTATGAAGTCGTCACCAAAGCCGATGCCTATGGCTCAACGGAAAAGATTAAGCACATTATTGAAGCAGGCCAGCCGGGTGAGGTCTTTGCGGTCGGCACAGAGATCAACCTCGTTAGCCGTCTAGCCCAGGAGAACCCCGATAAAACAGTCGTCTGTCTCAATCCCAATGTCTGCGTCTGCTCGACTATGTATCGTGTTGACGGGCCACATTTGCTGTGGGTCTTGGAGAACTTGCTGGAAGCCCATGTGGTGAACCAGATTGTGGTGCCAGAGCCGATTGCCAGCCAAGCTAAGTTAGCCCTACAGCGGATGCTGGATATTGCTTGACCTAACCCTCTTCCAGCACCCCTCACCCCCGGCCCCTTGTATGGTTAGCAGCAGGTGGTGAGGTATCCTGAGTTTAAAGTCACCAGCCCCCTGCTGCACCGCCCGCACCGTCCAGCTTGAGGCGCTGGCGGGTGACAGCCTGGGAG